>Ga0123356_10000175_pt1 | contig 73033 bp, 62 predicted proteins | sample TergutEmb28metaG_2_FD_92546 | JGI IMG/M metagenome (GOLD analysis project Ga0123356, IMG submission 92546) | Embiratermes neotenicus P3 segment gut microbial communities from Petit-Saut dam, French Guiana - Emb289 P3 | ecosystem: Host-associated > Arthropoda: Insects > Digestive system > Gut ...
CCTGTTATGCAAAGAGAAGGTAATCTCATCTACTACTCAGTAGTCGAATACAGCTCTACTGGCAGCGCCGCCCCCCTCATGGGATACTTGGAGCCCCAGAGCATCTACGAACACGCAGAAGGTTCAGCGGGTGTGCTTGCACTGGACAACAGCACACTTGGTATAGCTGGATCAATTGAAGATGCACCAAAGGCAACGCATTTTGCCGAGCTCACCAACTCCCTGGAAACCGTTGATCTGGACGTTATCAAGGTGTGGGATGACTATGGTGATCTGTACGACTCCAGGCCAAGCGCTCTGGAGTTTACGGCTCAAGCAAGAGTCAAAGGCAGTGATGACCCTTTCATTAACGTACAAAACGCCTCTGCTCTCGTCATTACCGAGACCCTCCAATCATCAACCAGTGCTCTTACACAAAACATCAGCTTTTCTGGTCTGCCTAAGATTGACAGCCAGGGTCGCGAACTGGAATACCGAGCCCTGGAAACTGCAGCTACTGGAAGCCACAGTTTTGTTTTGGAGGATGTGGATGTTGCTCCTGGCTTCTTCTTGATGACGGTGGATGGCTTGACCTTTGAGTATGACTTTACCACCACATCGATTGCAACAGCTACAGGCTACCAGTCCACTGTCACCAATGATCTGCAAGAGAAGATGATCAGCTTGTCTGGTTCCATTAACTGGATTGACCAAGATGACTTTTTTAGTTCCCGAACAAGTGCACTGAGCTTAATGCTCTATCAAAGCGAAGACGGCATAACCTGGAGTACGCTGGACTTGGATCCCCAAGACATTGTCTGGAGCTGCGACAACGCCAACAACATCTGGGAATTTAGCATCTCGGATCTGGTGCACTTTGTTCCAGGTACTACCACTGCCTATCAGTACGCCGTGGCTCAGACTCCCGTGCCACAATACTATGAGCAGTCAAGTCCCTTGATTACCGAAATCAACAATGGACGCGTAACTGGGACAGTAGAAAGCACCGGTGATATTACTCAGGTCAACATTACCAACGCTCTTATTGCTGGGTCAGAGCTTTCCGTTTGGAAAAACAAAGATCGCGGGCCAGCCTGGATAGAATTTGACTTCCAGGTATATGTAGCGCAGGCCGCTGATGCCCTTGATGAAGACTGGGTGCTCTACCTCGGAGCCTATGACTATATTGATGCAAGCTCCGCTGTAGAGACCAAGGTCACAGTCGACGGTACGATAACAATTCGTTCTGATGAGCACTTCATCATTAAAAGCCTGCCAGACGGATACTATTATCGCGCTATTGAGTTGCCGCACGCAGATTACCTGCTCAACGATGCCGCTTCATCTAACCTGGATGGGCAGCTGTCGAGCCTTGCTGCAAGCGAGGCACGCGCCTTTAATGAGGCTATCTCGGAGATAAACATTGACAATGTAACCGCCGACCCAGGATTTAGTACCTTGACCGATCCCAGCATCGGTGGCACCGTTTCTGTTGTAAGCCCTGCTGACATGGATATTACGGATCGTGCCCAAAACGATAGCTCCCTTGAGGGAACGGTAGTAGCCTGGAAGCCCGATCTCTACTGGCACTTTGGCGATTCCTTCACCATTACCTTTATCGAATTTGGCTCAAGCGCACCTCAGACTATTACCATTTCTCACTACATTGACGACTACGGTAATATCGTTCCTCTCGCGCTGTGCCTTAATGACAATCCTGCCGCCCTCGCCCGTTTCCTGAGCGCTGGAGCAAAGCTCGAGCTGACAAGCTCTGGTATGGTTAAGCTGACTTTGGCTGACGACATCAATAAGCTACCCCGAACAACTGCGATTGCCGTGAGCTTTGTGGCAACCATAGCAGTTTATAACGCAACGGTTGATTACGCGGGTGGAACAGTCATGGTTGAAAATGGCAACATTCATACTCAGGCTGACGGAGTACCGAGCTATGGAGGCACTCCCTATCGCAATGTCAACACAGTATATGGGTGGCCAGCAGAAGGGTATCGCGTCGTTCACGAGAAGGTCGTGATACGCAACCTCAATGACCTGCTTGGAGATTCGATTCTGTTGGATATCTTCCAAACCAGCCCAGCAGCTCGCACCAGCCCATTGGCCGCAAACATGTACTTTATGGCAACGTTAAACACAACAGTCGCTGGTATTGCTACAACGGTTCCTGTGAGCGGCACGATTGAGTACAACGAATCGGAGGTCAAGGTTACTTTGGATGCCATACCAGTACCCATGCAAATCGACATCATCTTTGAGATTCAGGAGAACAGTCAAGTTACCCCTGTCATACCCAAACCTCCGGGCGGCAACCCTGAAACACCCACTAAACCTGAATCCCCAGACGGTGGCCCCGCGATAACCACGCCCCGACCCCCAGGTAGTAACCTGGTTATTTCCAACACACCCCGCCTGCCAGGCGTTCTACCGATAACTGGAGACAATGCCCTATGGCTGCCGGTCATTCTCGTAGCTTGCGCACTGGCTCTCATCGCTGCCGGCTTGCTTGTCAGGCGCAGGCGCACCATTCGCAATAACTGCTAGTTCCTTTGTTAGCGAAGCAGTCTGGTCTCCTGCCTAGACTGCTTCGTCTGACAGTTAAGCGCATTTTGTACTCCAACAATAAATCTATAGCACCTTGGCGAGAAATTGGCCGGTGTAGCTCTCTTTGACTTGGGCTACTTGCTCTGGGGTACCGTAGGCTATAATCTCGCCGCCTCGGTCTCCTCCGTCTGGGCCGAGGTCTAAGACGCGGTCGGCGCTTTTGATAACGTCAAGATTGTGCTCGATAACCAGCACGGTGTTGCCGCGCTCCACGAGGCGCTCTAAGACCTCCAGCAGCTGGCGTACGTCGTCAAAATGCAGGCCGGTAGTGGGCTCATCAAGTATATAGAAGGTATTGCCCGTTTGTTTGCGCTGAAGCTCACTGGAGAGCTTAACGCGCTGAGCCTCTCCGCCAGAGAGCGTGGTGGCAGGCTGTCCGAGCTTGATGTAGCCAAGCCCTACGTCGTGCAGGGTTTGCAGCTTGCGTGCTACCTGGGGAATGTTTTCAAAAAAGGAGAGTGCTTCAGCTACGCTCATCTTAAGCACGTCAGAGACGTTCTTGCCCCGGTAGGTAATCTGAAGAGTCTCACGATTGTAGCGTGCTCCGTGGCAGACTTCGCAGGGAACATAAACGTCGGGCAAAAAGTGCATCTCTATCTTGATTTGGCCGTCACCTTTGCAGGCCTCACAACGACCACCAGCCACATTAAAGGAAAAGCGCCCAGGGCTGTAGCCACGCGCACGACTCTCGGGAACCGAGGAAAAGAGCTGGCGTATGTCGTCCCAAAGCCCCACATAGGTGGCTGGATTGGAGCGCGGTGTGCGACCAATGGGAGACTGATCGATGTCGATGACCTTGTTAATCTGCTCAACGCCTTTCAGTCTGTCGTATGAACCCACACGCTTATGGGAGTGATGGATGCGATTGGTAAGCGCCGGAGCCAAGGTGTCGGTTATCAGGGAGGACTTGCCTGAGCCGCTTACGCCCGTTACTACGGTGAGGGTTCCGAGCTCAAGTTCTACCGAAACATTTCTCAGATTATTTGTTGCAGCGCCCTCTATGGCAAGCACGCCCTTGTCTGGACTTCTGCGCTTGGCTGGCAATGCAATTGACTTGCGCCCTGACAGGTAGTCAGCGGTTAGCGAGCCCTTAACCTTGCATACCTCGGCAGGCGTACCTTGAGCAACAACCTCTCCGCCGTGTTCTCCAGCACGTGGGCCAAGGTCAAGTACATGGTCTGCTGAGGCAATGGTCTCTTCATCGTGCTCAACAACGATGACCGTATTGCCCAAATCGCGCAGGCGCACCAGGGTGGCAATGAGTCTTTGATTATCGCGTTGGTGCAGGCCTATGGAGGGCTCATCAAGAATGTAGAGCACTCCCATAAGTCCTGCGCCTATTTGCGTTGCCAGTCTGATGCGCTGCGCCTCGCCACCCGAGAGAGTGGCTGTGGCACGCTCGAGTGCCAGGTAGTCCAGGCCAACATCCACTAAAAAGCGCAGCCGCTCGACTATTTCTTTAACGACGCGACCACCAATCTGCTGCTCGCGTTGGCTCAAGGTAAGCTGTTCAAAGAACTCCAGGCACTGCAAGGCCGAAAACTGGGTAACTTGAAAGATGTTAAGCTCCCCTACTGTTACTGCCAAAATCTCGGGCTTGAGTCGTGCGCCATTGCAGGCTTTGCAGGGGGTAATGGAGAGGAACTGCTCAAGCTTGGTCTTTTGCTGCTCGCTTTGGGTTTCGCGGTAGCGATCCATGACCAGCTTGATGAGTCCGTCCCATTTATAGGTCCAGTGCGTGTCTCGTCCGTCGCGGGTTACATAGTCTACGCGGATCTTTTCTGGCACCCCTTCCAGGTATGCCTTCTTGACCTTGGCAGGATAGTCCTCCCAAGGCGTGGTGACGTCAACGTCCAAGTGCTTTGCTACGGCAGCCAACACCTGCGGAATGTAGTTTGAGTTGACCCCAAAGACCGTGAAGGCACCCTCATCTAAGGTCAAAGAGGGATTAGGGATGATGAGTGAGGGGTCAACCTCATTCTTATAACCTAGTCCGAGGCAGTCTGGACAAGCGCCATAGGGAGCGTTAAAGGAAAAGTCGCGCGGCTCAAGCTCTCCCAGGGAGTGTCCATGTATGGGACAAGCTAGTGCCAATGAGAAGGACTCCTCAACATCTGAGTCTATGAGCTGAATAATCACGTTACCCTCGGCTATGCGTGTGGCAGTCTCTACCGCCTCAGCTATGCGGCTCTTGCTCTTAGCCTTGAGCACAAGTCGGTCTACAACTACTTCAATATTATGGCGGTAGTTTTTGTCGAGCACGATTTCTTCTGAAAGCTGACGCACCTCGCCATCCACCCGTACACGCATAAAGCCCTCTTTGGCCAGCGAGGTGAAGAGCTTGCCATATTCTCCCTTGCGGTCGCGCACTACGGGGGCAAGCACCAGTGCACGTTGCTCATTGCCCTGGTCGAGCTCCAGGATGCGGTCTACGACTTGGTCGGTCGTTTGGCGGTAGATTTCGCGCCCGCATTCCGGACAATGCGGAATACCAATGCGCGCAAAGAGCAGCCGCAGGTAGTCATAAATCTCGGTGACCGTGCCTACGGTAGAGCGGGGATTTTTTGAGGTGGTCTTTTGGTCGATAGAAACTGCTGGCGAGAGCCCTTCGATGGAGTCGAGGTCGGGCTTGTCCATCTGCCCGAGGAACTGACGTGCGTAAGCGCTCAAACTCTCAACGTAACGTCGCTGCCCCTCAGCATAGATGGTGTCAAAGGCAAGCGAGCTTTTGCCCGAACCCGAAAGTCCGGTAATAACCACAAGCTTATCTCGTGGAATCTTGATATCCAGATTCTTGAGGTTATGCTCTCTGGCACCCCGTATGACAATGTATTCCTGCACGCCGTCTTCATCCCTTCGGTATTATTCTTTCATAAAAAATCCAAATGTGCACAATCATTCATTGTATCGCAGCCAGCGCTCTGAAGCGACTAAAACTGCCCTGAGGGGGCGATGATTAATTTATTGCTTTTTTGACGTGGATAGAAAAGTAGGTTGATTAAGCTGGTGATCCTCACCTGGCAGGTTGTTGGTTATAATAAGACTGCTTTGTATAACAAGATGCAGCTTAGATGAGCCGTACTACAGAAACGAGGAGACTTATGAAGTACCAATGTACCATCTGCAGTTACGTTTACGATCCTGCAATTGGCGACAGTGATGGAGACGTTGAAGCTGGCACTCCGTGGGAGGCTGTTCCCGAGGACTGGTCGTGCCCGCTTTGCGGCGTGGACAAGAGTCTGTGCGAACCTCTTGACTAAGTGCCTGACTCTGTAGAGTTATTTGACTCTTGAACATTAAACGCAACGAGGTTTCCGTAGAAGTTCCAAACAGGCAAGGCGCAAGCCTGCTTGACCTCATTCGCTCATCTGGGCTGCCTTTTGCTGCGCCCTGCGCAGGCAAAGGCATCTGCGGCAAGTGCAAGGTGCTTGTCCAAGGTGAGGAGGACACCTGGACAGCTCAGGCATGTAAAACCCCGGCGGAAAGCATTGTGAGTGTTGAGCTTGAGGGCAGCGCTGCCACGCTTGACCTCAAACTTCTTCATGAACTCGTACCAGAAAACCACTATGGCATAGCCATTGACCTGGGCACTTCTACCTTGGAAGCAGAGCTGGTAAACCTGGATACTGGGGTTACCATTGCCACTGCCGCAAGCATGAACCCTCAAGCCATCTACGGCTCTGATGTAATCAGCCGAATTGAGGCTGCGCAAGCAGGGCATTTGCTACAGCTGCAAAAGCTCGCTCTTGATGCTCTTTTCGACATGGTCAGCCAGCTTTGCGCTCAAGCTTGCCTGCCGATTTCCAGCCTCAAGGATATCACCCTGGCCGGCAATACGGTCATGCAGCATCTCGCTTGCGGCTTGCAGCCTGCCACCATTGGAAGTTATCCTTATCAACCGATTAGCCGTTTTGGTGTATATCACAGACCGTGGCAGAATATGCCACCTGTTTGGTTGGCTCCCTGCATCTCGGGGTATGTGGGAGGAGATGTCGTAGCTGGCATGCTCAGCAATCAGAAGCACCCCTCTCTCCTGATTGACCTTGGCACCAACGGAGAGATTGCGCTTCAAACTCACAAGGGATCTTGGGCGGCAGCTACTGCAGCAGGACCTGTATTTGAAGGCATGAACATCTCCAGTGGAATGGTAGCGTTACCCGGTGCAGTAAAGAGTGCTTGGTACAATGAGGAAACTGACATTCTCGATTTAGAGGTTGTTGGCGGTGGCGAGGCGCAGGGTATCTGCGGCAGCGGTCTTGTGGATATTGTTGCCCTCATGCTGTCTCATGGCCTGGTAGACGAGAGCGGTAAGCTATTGAGAGCCAGCGAGAGCACCTCTCCCCTGGCAAGCAGGGTAGTGCTACACAAAGGTGAGCCTGCCTTCAAGCTCTTGACGCATGCAGATGTTGTGCTCACGCAAGGAGACATACGTAATCTTCAGCTTGCCAAGGCAGCCATAGCTGCTGGCGTTGAAGCTGTTTTAGAGGCTGCTGGCTTGACACCTCAAGACCTCTCTAGCGTAGCTCTGGCTGGCAGTCTGGGTCTACACATCAACCCTCGCCACGCCGCCATCCTTGGTTTAATACCCCCAGCCCTGCTTGGCATTACCACCTCGATTGGCAATAGCTCACTTGCAGGCGCTCGCCTGGCTCTGCTTGATCCTCAGGCTCGCGAGCACATGCAGATGCTGGCGCAGCAGACCCAATACATCGAGCTGAGCACCAATGAGCTCTTTACCGCCCGCTACCTCGAAAACATGGGCTTTGCCTAGTGTAGAGTCTTCTGTTTACGCAGACCAGAGGCAGTATTGCTCATCTATGCTATGCAGGCTTTTCTTCATAGAGCCGCCCGTCAGACATGGTCATTCTTGTATTGCAGTGTGCTGCTACCAAATGATCATGAGTGATGGTTATTATGGTCTTGCCCTTTTCGTTTAAGCTTTTTAAAACACCCATGATATCTTCTGTAGTACTAGTGTCTAAAGCGCCCGTTGGCTCATCAGCCAAGATGACACTTGGTTCGTTGATTAAAGCACGTGCAATAGCAACGCGTTGGCGCTGTCCGCCTGAAAGCTTTTGTACGGGCACATTGATTTTTTCAGATATGCCCAACTCTTCTAAAACCCCCTCAATCCTCCGGCGCTTTTCCTTAGAGCTCAGTTTGTATTGACGGTAAGCAAAGGGGATGGCTATGTTTTGCTTGACAGTGAGCTTTTCTACCAAGGCAAAATCTTGAACCACAAAGCCAAAGAATGCATTGCGGATTTGTGCCTTTTTCTTTGTGCTCATTAGGCTCACCTGTTTGCCCCTGATGAGATATTCGCCCTTGGTGGCATCAGTTAGCAGGCCAATGATGTTAAGCAGGGTAGATTTGCCAGAGCCCGATACTCCTTTAATAGCAAGCATCTCACCTTGGCTCACGGCCAAGTCAACACCATTTAAGGCATGGAGCTTAGTATCACCCTTGCCAAAAGTCTTTGTTACTCCTGATAGCTCAAAAAGGTATGACACGTTACTCACTTATCCTTATCATAGTAGGTATACTGGTTGAATTCAGCCGCCAAAGAGGTACTACTAGTACTAGTACGCAAAGTATCAAGGCGAGCAAAATCGTATAAGCATTTGCTAGAGAAAGCCCAAATACTATCAGGGTTGGCAGAAGAGCTAGCGCAAAGATTAGGGCAACCTGGATAGTAAGCCGCAGAGAAATATCTACCATCCTTGCTCCACAGAGGATGTGTATGGAATACTCCCTCATGTTCTTCTTTTGCGTAGCGAGTAGCGCGGCAACCATTCCCACAGCTCCAAATAACAAAATGATAGCTGAGGTAAGCAACTGGTACACAACGACTTTGGTGACAATGTCTATAAAGTATTCAAGGTTTGACTCTACCGTTTCAAAGCGTATTGAGAATAGGTCTAGCTCCGCAGACTTTTCTTCGATAGAACGTAGAGTATCAAGGTCGCCGGTAAGAAATATTGTAGAGGAGAGAGCCATGTCTAAATCAGTTAGGCTCTCCAAAGATGATCCGCTAAACACATCAAAGGGTTTGAGGTAGGCATTGTTAAGGCTGATAAGGTGCATGGGGTTTCTGATATCTGGGTACGATGCATTGTTCTCGAGTATACCCACTACCACACAGCTTGTCTCCTGACCTGTTCCACCGTCCATAAAATCATAGGTGGAGCCCACCTCAAATTCATCTCTCAGGCTATAACCAATGAGTACTGGAGTTACCTCGCACTTCTCAAAGTCCTTGGCATCAAACATTCTGCCTTCGATGACCCTGAGTTTGAAGAGGTCGAAGAACCCTTTGCTTGCAGTTCTCTGATTAATTGCGATGCCTCCAACAACATTAGGGTTTCCAAAACCATCATAGCCCCAGATTGCATACTGCTTAACCGAGGCAGAGGCAATATAGTCATAGAACTCTTGTAGCTTTGGAACCGTCTCTGGGTCTGAGAATAATTGGTTTTCTCTCTCAGGGGTTGTGCTATCTCTCATCATATACGCCTCTGCTCCTCTAAGAGACTCCAGGCTCCTAAGTCCATCAGAGAGGGCAAGGATGCTTCCTAATGAATACGAGAAAATTAAAAAGACTGCTATCATTTGCAAGAAGAAGAAAGTGTTAACCCGCAGGTTTCTCAGTATGTCAAAAAGGGCAAATCGAATTTGCTGCATATTACCTGCCCCTCGTTTCTATCAAGCTTTTGCTTTGAGCAGAGAGTAGCATAAGTGCCGAAGAGAGTAGAGCCAGGGTGAGGGTTGTTGCATAGGTAATGAGAATGGCAATCAAAGAGAAATCAAAACCTGCAAACACTTCTGTGCTGACCTGCGAGATAAGATAGGCTAGAGCCAGGCCTAGAACAAACGAGATAGAGGTAAGAAGGATATAGTCTCTGAGGAGCATAAGGTTAATGCGCGCGTTGGTGGCTCCCGTAATTCTGCGCACAAAGAGCTCTTGTCTTCTGCCGTCTATCCAGTTAGTGGTAAAGTTGATGGTGTTAAGCATGAGCATCACTAAAACCAGCAGCAGGGAGGCTAGGGTAAAAGTCTGAGCAGAAATGACTTTGCGCAATACCTCAGAGGGATTATTGTCTGTTTGTGCTCTTAGAACAGAGGCAGAGTAAAGCCTGTCGATTTCATTCAGAAGCGTCCCACTTGCTGCACCTGCGTCAAGTGAGTAGTGCCCCAGTACAGTGTTGCTGCCTGAAATGATGTTTTCTGAGCCAAGATTGTAATAGGCATAAGCATCAACATTGACCCGGTTGTTGCTGCGCTGATACACACCTATTACCTCATAGTAGCTGTTGTCAAACCAAAGCATTTCACTTCCATCAATAATGGTAATTTCTTCGATAAGTTCTGTGCTTACTAGCGCTGTGTTACTTTGGTCGGCAAAGTCATCTACGCCAAAGCTTCTTCCAGAGATTATGTCTGGGGCAAAGACTTCTCCTTGGGAGTAGACTCCACTTATCTGTTGGTAGGACTCCTTTAACAATACAAAACTCTTTTCGCTATTATCAAGCAGACCTAAAAGATCGGTAAGCTTTTTATCGTCTTCCAAAACCTGAGCAAGGTCTTCGCCTATATAAAAAGAGTAATAATCCTGAGAGAGGCTGTCTGCAGGCAGCTTCGTCATGTTGTATGCCTCAATAAAGCTGGTGAGTAGTAGAGAAACGATGACGGCAGTAAAAAACGTGCAGACCAAAACGCTGGCCGATCTTGAAAGCAGGTATGTTAGATGCAAGTTTTCTCCTGTTCTCAGTGCTGCACTTAAAAGCTAATGCTTTCTCCCAATAAGTAGAACACCAAGGTGTAGACTTAGTGTCCTACTGGCTGCCACCGCAAAAAACATTATACAACAGCAGCGTTGCCGCCAAACAACCCTTAGTACAGCCACCCATAGTACAGGTAGCAGGCATTCCATGGGTCATTGAATTTTGATAACTGGGGAGTATACACATAGTACCCCCCTCCGTTTCTTATATAGAAACTGTAGTATCTCCCTGAGTCATAACGACCTTCTACCTGACGCACATAGGCCTGCTTTACAACGTACCTTGGATCCGTTCCATACGCACCTGTTCCTTTCATTCCTGCAATGAAGCAGGTTTGTATCCAATTGACAGGGCCCCTGCCCCAAAGCACATTTTGAATGCCAAGTCCCATGGCTGGAGCCATTGAGGCAGACACAAGTACAATCGAAAGAAACACAGCACAAAAAGCTTTTCTCATCTTTAGCATTGATAACACACCTTTCGTCATGTTGATATTTCACCTAGTGCAGAGCCTGGCTTATCTGACTACCTGCACGTCTCTAGTCTCGTAACAACGCGCGTTGCTTGAGAGATGATTGCCCTGCCTTGCACTACAGTCTTTTAGGGCTCATTGCAGGAAGAATCCAATCCACTAAACAAGCGCTTCCATATTATTCTGTTATTTTTTATGTAAACTATCAAACCCACTTTATCAGCAATATCGTGCACTATCTTCTTCAGTCCCACAAGGTGCTCCATGTCTATAGCTAGCATTGAAACCTGTATGTACCCTGCTACCCAGCAGTGACAACAGATTCTGACAATAGCAGCATTATACAAAAAAAATAAAAACTCTTTGTCAAGTACCAAATCGTCTCCGATGTGGTTTTTAAAATGTAAGGGAAGCACCCTGCTGCTACCCGAGTAAGTGCCAAGAGAAAAACCTCCTATTTGTTGTTTATTAGTAGATTTTTATTGTTTTTCGATAAATCTTGTGCTATCATCCTTTCAGTAAGTGAACCGTTGCGCCTTTTGGTGCATTGAATGAAAGGTTGATGGCTGTGTGGAATCGTGATAGGTCTGTGCTTCTTTCTTTGGTGTGCACACGCATTATTATGGCTCTCGCTATCCTGCTGGCTCTGATGTTAGTGATGACTACTTGGATAGCTCCCGGTTATTTCTTTTATGCCTATGACTCACTACCGCTTACGGTGACCTATTTTGGCTTTTGCCTGCCGGCCTTTGGCGCGCTTTGGTCGCTCGACAGGTTGCTGTGCGCTGTGCGCAAAGAAGAAGTCTTTTCTTCTGACAACGTGCGGTATCTGCGCATCATCTCCTGGTGCTGCTTTGGCGCTGGAGCCATCCTGTTGACAGGAAGCATCTTGGTAAGCCTCAATCTCATCATACTGGCAGTCTTGGCCGCCTTCTTTGGCATAGTGATACGAGTGGTCAAAAACCTCTTTGCTGCTGCCGTGGCGCTTAAAAACGAAAACGACTTTACCATCTAGGCCAGCCATGAAGATCAAGCTGCACATAGACGTGATGATGGCCAAGCGCAAAATGAGTGCTGGTGAGCTGGCAGAGCGCATTGGCATAACCCCCGCCAACCTCTCCATCCTTAAAAACAATAAGGCCAAGGCAGTGCGCTTCTCTACACTTGAGGCGCTTTGTCGAGTCTTAGAGTGCCAGCCGGGCGACCTGCTGGAATACGACACGAGCGAAGGGGCTTTAGAAGATTCTAATCTGCACAACACGGGCTGATTTACCCAGTTAACGCAAACACACAATAGAGAGGAACAAGCAATGGACGCTACTCAGGGTCAGGGCGAAGCCTTGCCACAAGACGGAAATCAAGTTTTGCCACATAACAAAAACCAATGCCTACCACCAAACAGCTACGCTGCCCCCGTAGGAGAGCCGGTGTTGCCGGCAGCTGATACGGCACCAAGCCCCCAGCGTAAAACTTGGCAGCGCAGGGATTTCATCCTTGCTTTGGCGCTTCTAGCGCTGGGCTTTTGCCAATGGGAGTGGAACCTGCACCTCTTAGGCACCAGTGGCGCAGGTGACACAGTCTTTTTTCTAGCCTGCATCATTATTGCCCTGATCTACCTGCAATCGCGAGACATTCAGCAGGATATAAAGAGTTCGCTGGCGCTCGGCGTGGCGGTTGCTGGCGCTCTTCCCTTCATCTTGTACGGCAGCCGCGATTTTAATATACTCCTGTGGTTTTTTGAGATATTTGCCTGTCTTGTGTGGATTGCCTATTCCTGTAGGTCTATCATTGCTCCAAGGCTTTCGCTCTTCTTGGCAGCCGACCTCTTTAACCAAAGCATCATTGTGCCCTGGGGCAATTGTGGTGGCTTTTTTGGGAGCCTCTTCAAGTGGCATACGAGCGTTAAGAGCAGCGCTCTCAAGACCGCGGCAATCATTGTGGCAGGCATTGCTGTTTCTCTGCCCCTGTTGCTGCTTGTTGGCTCGCTACTTGAGACATCCGACGATGGCTTTGCCCAGCTGTTGGTTAGTATTCGCGAAAGCCTGAGTGCAGTGGACATGAAGACCTTGCGAGGCTGGGGGCTCAATCTCTTGCTGGGCATTCCCTTTGCAGCCTTCTTTTTTGGCAGCATAGTTGGAAACGCCTCCCATAGGCATGTTGCACATCTTAAGTATGACAGTATGATGCGCACCTTTACCAAGGCGCACCGCCTCAGCTTGCTGGCCTTTTATGCTCCACTGGGCATCTTGGTGGCCATGTATTTGATTTACTTTATTGCCATGGGCACATATCTTACGAGCGCCTTGGCTGGTGAGCTGCCCAACAGCTTTACCTATGCGCAGTATGCGCGCCAAGGCTTCTTTGAACTCTGTACGGTTGCTGCCATCAATTTGATGGTCATGGGAGTCGTCTACTTACTGGCCAAGCGCCAACCTCGCACCTCTCCCCTGCCGCTCAGAGTGCTGACTGCCGCGCTCTCTTTGCTTACCATTGCACTGGTGATAACAGCTGCAAGCAAGATGCTTCTCTACATCAACACCTACGGACTGAGTCCTCTGCGCCTCTACACCTCTGTGTTCATGTTACTACTGCTCATCGTCTTTGCCCTGCTCTTTGCTTGGCATCTCAAGCCCTTTAATGCAGCACGCCCCTGTATAGCGGCTGCTGTTGCGCTCTTTCTTGCCCTCTCGCTTGCCAATACCGATGGTTTGATTGCTCGCTATAACGTTGATCAGTATCTCAAAGGAAGCACCGAGCACATTGACACCAAGATGCTGAGAAACCTGAGCCCAGCTACTCTACCAGCCTTAAGTGACCTTGCACTGCTAGCCGATGATGCTGAGGTCAAGAAGGACGCCTGGGAAGCCATAGACAGACTTGCAAGATACGATCGCAGCTCTTTGACTCCAGAAGGCCAAAGAGAGTGGGATTACTGGTATCATTGGAATCTTGTGGGCTACTTAGGCTGGCAAGCATTAGATGGCAGAGAGTTGCCTCCAAATGCGCCAGCCGAGCTTGGAGCAAAAGAGGAGTGGTTCGATGCGCATAGGAGTGGTGAGCGATACTCACGGGTATATGCCCCTGAAAGCAGTAGAGGCTCTGGAAGGCTGTGACCACATTCTTCATGCAGGCGATGTAGGCACTCTCTCGATTCTTAACGAGCTCGAGACTATAGCCCCGGTTACCGCGGTGCAGGGCAATAACGACTACCCGCTTGCTCATATGCTCAAACAACATGAACTGGTGGAGCTGGAAGGCGTACGTTTTTTAATAACACACCGCTTAGAAGACATGGAGTATCTCTTAAGCCACTGGCAGGCGCATAAGCCTTTGCCCCACGTGGGCATCTACGGTCACACGCATGTACCCAGAGATTTCATCTTTAAGCTCGGCGGCCTGCGCATGATGAACCCAGGCTCCCTTTACGGCCCCCGTGGAGGGAGCACAAAATCCCTGCTCTTGCTCGAAGTAACAAGAGGCGCCCTTCTTGAAGCTACTGCGGTCAGTCTGTAGCTCATAAGTTAGCCTTGGCTAATCTATTACAAATTGGGAGATAATCGAGATTTCCTATCAAAACACTAGGAATTGAAGTTCAGGAGTCGTATACTGCCACAATGATTTAATTCCTACTGGTTTGCTATGAATTGAGACTGACGTGACCATAAAAACAATATATCTAGATAACGCAGCCACCACAGCTGTTGCTCCAGAAGTAATTCAGGAGATGCTACCCTACTTTGAAACGCTTTGGGGTAACCCTTCTTCTCTGTATGCCTTTGGGCAACAGACGCGCAGTGCTCTAGCAGATGCGCGCAATCGCATTGCCACCCACCTGGGCACAAGCGATCAAAACATCTACTTTACCGCCAGTGGCACAGAGGCTAACAACTGGGCCATCAAAGAAACGATGTTTGCCTACCAAAACAAAGGCAGGCACTTTGTTACCACCGCAATTGAACACCACGCAACTTCGCACTCTGCTGCCTGGCTACAAAAGCGCGGCTATGAAGTCACCTTCTTAAAAGTAGACAAGGATGGCCTGGTAGATCCTGAAGAGTTTAGAGCTGCCCTGCGCCCAGACACCGTGCTTGCCTCCATCATTTACGGCAACAATGAAATAGGAACGGTACAGCCTATCAAAGAACTGGCTGCCATTGCGCGCGAGAACAAGGTGCTCCTTCATACCGATGCGGTACAAGTGGTGGGGCATATGCCTGTTGACGTGGAGGATTTGGGCGTTGATTTCTTGAGCGCTTCTGGCCACAAGTTCAATGCGCCTAAGGGAGTAGGCTTTCTCTATATCCGCAAGGGTATTAAGACCAAGGGCCTTCTTGATGGTGGCGCGCAAGAGCGCAAGCGGCGCGCTGGCACCGAAAATGTGCCTTATATCATGGGCATGGCCAAGGCTCTCGATCTGAGCGTGGCGAATATGCACGAGCGCACTGCCCACGAAATGAAACTGCGCGACCGCCTTATCAACCGACTTCTAAGCGAAGTTGAGCATTGCTACCTCAATGGGCACCGCACTCAGCGCCTGGCAAGCAATGTGAATATCTCCTTTGAGTTTGTTGAAGGCGAGTCTTTACTACTCATGCTTGAGCAGCGGGGCATCCTGGCATCCAGTGGCTCCGCCTGTGCCTCGGGTTCTCTTGACCCCAGCCATGTTCTTTTGGCTATTGGCCTGCCCCATGAAATTGCTCATGGCAGTTTGCGCCTGACGCTCAGCCATGAAACCAGCATAGAAGACATAGATTACACTGTTCGGGCCATCAAGGAGGTTGTAGCGCAGCTCAGGAGAATGAGCCCGCTATATGAAGACTTCATGGCCGGAAGGAAGGCTCTCAGCGCCGTTAAGTAATATATTGGACAGTTTAAGCAGAGGATGGTTAATTTGAGCGAGTAGATTGGCATGAAAGTCAGGTTCGTGACCGAGGGAGTTTATACCTGATAAATGACCGAGGTTCGGTTCTGACTTGAATGCCAAGGTGCCCCTCAAATTAAGCACTGGCAAGCAAAGGAAACCAGTCAATGAGTTATTCAGAAAAAGTAATGGAGCACTTTTCAAACCCTCGCAATATGGGTGAGATAGAAAACCCCAGTGGAGTTGGCACCGTTGGCAACGCCCAGTGTGGCGACATCATGCGTGTCTACCTTGACATAAACGATGGCATCGTCAATGACGTCAAATTTAAAACCTTTGGCTGCGCAGCAGCTGTAGCCACCTCCAGCATGGCTACCGAGCTGGTCAAGGGCAAAACGATTGAAGAAGCGCTCAAGGTTACCAACGCCGCCGTATGCGACGCCCTTGATGGCCTGCCGCAGGTCAAGGTGCACTGCTCACTTTTGGCAGAAGAAGCTATTCATGCAGCACTTTGGGATTACGCGCAAAAGGAGGGCATCGCCATTGAAGGCCTGGAGCCACCCAAGAGCGACATTCATGAAGAAGAAGAGGAAGAAGAGGCTTACTGATGCGCGCAAGCAGCAAGGTTCGCTATGCCCTCTATTTGATGATCGACGTAGCCAAGCACCAAGAAGCTGGCCCTGTTCCCCTCAGGGAGGTTTCGGTAAGGCAAAACATATCACTCAAATATCTCGAGCAAATTGCTTCTCAATTAAGCAAATTTGGCTATTTGGAGAGTATACGTGGTGCACAGGGTGGCTACCGCCTGGCTCGCGAGGCCGCCAGCATTAGCGCCGGAGATATCATGCGGGCTGCCGAAGGAGAGTTTGTTTCTGTTGCGTGCCTTGACGAAGAGGCAGAAGCCTGCCCACGCCAGTCACACTGCTGTAGCATCGCTGCCTTTTGGCAGGGGCTCCACCAGACCATTGATAGCTATACTGACGACGTTTCTTTAGAGAGCCTGGCGCTCACTCAGCTTTGAGCTCATTGACATAGGTCAAGGTAGCAGCATCTGCCGACTACTATACTCCCACATAGGATCAACAAAGGCTCTGCAAAGAGCACGCAAGGCAGTAGCGTATTTTCAAAAACTTCAGCCGTTAATCTGATGTATACAAATCCTTGCGCGGTTATCGGTATAATACGACACTGACTTGATTCAAGAGCAATTTCTGCAAAGAGAATGGTGCCCTCGATACGATTCGAACGTACGACACCAGCTTTAGGAGAGCTGTGCTCTATCCCCTGAGCTACGAGGGCATATAAGTATTCTAGCATGATGGGGAAATCGTTCAATGTTTGTTTGCGAAGTTTTGGAGGACTTTTGAATACTCAATTAAAAAAGCGACTCACCGTTGTAACAGGTATTTGCGTAGTGGTTCTGATAATAGTTCTGGCTGTGGTAAGCGGAGCAAGCGGCTATAAGACCATGAGTGTTGCCCAGGCACTGGAGCCAGACAATCGTGATGCTCGCGTACAGGTTTCTGGGCAAGTCGTGAGCGGGTCCTACGCTTTTGACAGCGGAACGCTTACCTTTTCCATCTTTGATCCAGAAGGAAACCCAAAAGAGCACCTGGAGGTAATCTATCAAGGTGGTGTTTCTTCTACGTTTGGAAATCAAGTAACGGCCATCTGCACGGGTATCATAAACAATCAAGGAATTTTGGAATGTTCTGAGTTGGTAACCAAATGCCCCTCGAAATACGAGTCGGCTACCGACGCCCTCACCGTACCTCAGCTTTTGAGCTATGGCTCAACTGTGGTGGACAATCCCCTCAGAATTACCGGCGAGGTTAAACCGGGAAGCATCAGGTCGGTACAAGAAAAAGAGCGGCTTGTGCTGCAAGACCAGGCTTCTGATGCGGAGATTTCCATAGTGTTTGCCGGAGCCTTACCCGACGAGATTAAAGACAATTCAGTTTTGGTTATCACGGGCTCTCTCAACAGCGCTGGTCAATTTGATGCAACCGACATTGCCCTTCGCGAGTAGCAAGCACTCAATGAAGCTCGTCAGAGTCGCAAGCCTTTACAGTCATGACAACTACTCTTTTCATGACATATATAATAGAACCTTCAACAACACTATCATAGAGGAGTATAAAGTATGGTAGCCCTTGGAACTCTTAGTCTTACGTTGGCATTTATAGCAACTGTCGCATCGGTTGTTTGCCTTTCAATAGCTGCATTTAATGCCAAAACGCTCAATGCGTCAGGTGCAAAAAAGCAGCAGGACACTCAATCAATAGACAAGCTTCAGTTTATTGGCTTTGTGGTTGTCTGGGTCAGCGCTGCTACCCTGACTGTCTGCTGCGCCATTATCGTCATTGCCCTTTTGGGTGGAGATAACACCATCAACTATGTTGTATTCAATAGAAGCAACTCTGCCTCCAACCTGGCTTTACTCTATAAGGTTTCTGGCTTGTGGGCTGGCCGCGCAGGATCATTGATGTTTTGGGCGTGGCTCATCTCGCTCTTTAATGCGGTAGTAGCGCTTAAGGCTTGGCGCTTTACGCAAAACGTCAAGCAGGCACCAGAGAAGCTCTCTTCAGAAACATCCAAGGCTCATCCAGTGCTTGGCAGGGCAATGGACTCTGCTGCTCTCACTGTTGCGCAGTTGGTACTGCTCGTCTTCTTGTGCATATTGGTGTTTGACCCGGGCAATTATCCCTTTGAGGCCTTTCCCAAAGAATTCATTGATGAGACGGGTGCCCTGCTTGGCAATGCTGCCCTGCTGCGTATGAATGTTTTGCTTGAGCATTGGGCAATGTCAATTCATCCTCCTACGCTTTTCATTGGCTATGCGGGCTTGACCATTCCCTTTGCCTACGCATTGGCAGCCCTCTATGTAAATGACTCCTCAAGGTTTTGGGTGGACAGATCTGGTCGCATCGCTTTGATATCGTGGCTCTTTCTTGGTGCGGGCATCGGCCTGGGCTCGGTTTGGGCATATATGGAGCTCACCTTTGGTGGCTACTGGGCTTGGGATGCGGTAGAAAATGCCAGTCTTTTGTCTTGGGGAGCAGCGGTAGCGCTCATACACACCATGACTATCTACCGTCAACGCGGCACCTTTAAGCGATGGGCTGTCATGCTTGCCTGTCTCACCTTTTCTTTTGTCATCGTGGGTACCTTTATCACCCGCACAGGCATTGTGTCGAGCGTGCATGCTTTTGACGCCAACCTGATTTCTCAGATACTCTTTGGTATCTTGATTATTATTCCGCTTATTGCAGGATTTGTGGGATTGATGGTTCGCCGCAGTAGCTTTGCTGACGCAACTGACGAAAGCACTGCCGCAGAAGGTTTCTTGAGCAGGGACGTTGCCTACTATCTCACCAATATCGTCATGGTGGTATGCATGCTTCTCCTTTTGTATATGACGATGGCTCCTGCAATACCGGCACTCGATTTTCTGCCAAATTGGTCTCAGTGGCTCTATCTGGGTGGGCAGACTCTGCTTGCTCCATCATATGATGCCGTTGCGCGCCCCATAGGAATCCTCTTTTGCCTCATCATTGCTCTTTGCCCCCTACTGGCTTGGAGAAAAACCGGTCTCAAGAGTTTTGCAAAACAAGCCTGGCTGCCCGCAGTGGGCGCAGGGCTGGTCTTTGCAGGTCTTTGCGTGTTTTTTGTTGAAACCTTATTGCCCACCTACATGCTTATCATGACTTTGGATGGAGACAGCGCCCAAGCGCTCATGGAGGCCGGGCCCTTCTTTCTCTCGCCCATGGCGGTGTTTCTCTATTATGCCGCTATGACCCTCGTTGGCTTTTTTATAGCCAGTTTGCTCTTCTTTAACTCTCTGGTTTTATTGGTGCGCGCCATCGCAAAGCGCAATCTGCGCGTACAGACCATTGGAGGCTGTATAGCTCACCTGTCTATGGGCATTATTCTGGTTGGACTCATAGGTTCTTCTGTATACACCTTTAAGACTGAGGGCTACCTTGCCAATCCCAGCCCTAATCCTCATGCTGCAGAAGCCGGTAATCCTCATTCCATCATGGGCAGCGGAGCCAAGGAGACCTTCCTCATTAAGAACTATGCCCTTACTTTTGTATCCGAAGACGTGGAGCACTTAGACAACGGTGATGAGATTCGCCACACGCTGACTCTCTCGGTTGAAAAAAATGGGGAGTTCTTGGGCTATGTACGCCCTCAGATTACCGAGGTTCTCTCTGCCAAACAGCTTTCCGGCAAGGAACAAAACCTCTTGCATCCCTCTGTATTAAGCCGACCCGGAGAGGATCTTTTTGTGGTTTTTGGTGGCATTGACCCCATGTCTGGCAACTTCTGGCTTGACGTACGCGTTACCCCTCTCATCTGGTATGTCTGGCTGGGCTTTGGCCTTTTGATGCTGGGCACGGCAATAGCTGCCTTTGGTGTACGTAACGGCAAGAAGAAAAGGCTTACGGATGGTTACGAGAGCTCAGCAGACGCTGAGGAAGCGGGTGACGCAGAGCTTGAGCTTGATGAAGAGGCTGGTGATACAGAGACTGGTGATTCAGAGGCTGATACAGAAGCTGACGATGATGATGCTGATGAGAAGGCTGATGTAGAAGCTGATGAGGCTGATATTGATGAGGAGGCTGATGCTGAAGTTGATGACACAGAAGCTGACGTTGATGCCGAGGCTGAAGAGGCCGCCGATACGGACGCTGATGAAAAATCTGATGACGACCTTCAAGAAAAACAGAGCTGAGCGCTGCGCAAGTGATGACGACCGCATCTGCCATAACAGTGCAAAAGATGAGCAAGGTCTTTGGCCAGCGCAAGGCCTTGGACAAGGTGAGCTTTGAGCTACCCCAGGGAGCCTTTCTCTCAATCTTTGGGCCAAATGGTGCGGGCAAAACCACGCTGCTTCGCATACTTTCTACCTTAATGAGGCCAAGCAGCGGAAGTGCAGAGGTCTTGGGCTTTGACCTCAAAGAAAAGCCCGGAGGTCTGCGCAATCATATTGGCTTCATTTCGCACAAACCGTTGCTGTACCTTGATTTGAGCGCAGAGGAAAACCTGCTCTTTGCCGCCCGACTCTACGGCGTAGAAGAGCCAGAGCAACGTGTAAGCGAGCTTTTAGCTGTTGTGGAGCTCACGGCTAGACGCCACGACAGCGTACGCACGTTCTCACGTGGCATGACACAGCGCCTGTCCATTGCAAGAGCCTTGGTGCACGACCCGCAGCTGGTGTTCTTAGACGAGCCCTATTCTGGACTGGATCCTCACGCCGTGCACATCTTTGACGAACTGCTGCAAAAGATTCGCGAGCAAGAGAGCCTCGAGCGGCAGCGCAGCTTCTGCATGGTGAGCCACGACATGGACAAAGGTCTTGATTTGGCTACCCACCTCCTCATACTCGAAAAAGGCAAGGTGGTGCTCTTTGACCAAAAAGATGAGATTGATCGCAGCGACTTCGTGAGGCATTACCATCGTAGTGTGGGGATGGGAGTGGCCTGATGAGCACAAAGAAGCGCGTGTCCACCTTTGAGCACTATAAAATCCTCCTGGGCAAGGATCTCAGACGAGAGTTCCGCACTCGCGAAATGCTTTCGACAATGGGCATCTACACTTTGTTGGTTCTGGTCATCTTTGGCATTGCTCTCATGCAGACCTCGGCAAAAATCGACATTGTGCAGATGAGCGGCGGCCTGTTTTGGGCGCTTATTGTCTTTACCTCTCTGCTTGGGCTCAATCGCTCCTTTGCCTACGAAAAGGAAGATGGGGCTTTGGAGGGCGTGCTTTTGGTGCCTCTGGATCGCTCGGTTATTTTTCTCTCAAAGCTAACGGCCAACTTCCTCTTACTCATCATAGTTGAAGCCATTGCCATTCCTCTCTTCTTCCTCTTTTTCTTAAGCGGTGTAGAGATGCAGCCTTCGCTGCCCTTGGCATTAGCGCCCTTGCTGGTGGGAACCATCGGCATTGCCGGCGTTGGTACGCTGCTGGCCACCATAACCATCAATACCCGCGGCAAAGACATGCTCTTGGCTCTGCTTTTCATTCCTCTGGTTTTTCCCCTTCTCTATGCCTGCGTCTCTGCCACTACGCTTGCCATAACGGGAGGCGACATGCTCACAGGTGCCTATACCGCTGGACTAACTTTGGCAATAGGCTATGATGTAGTGATGATTCTGGTTTCTTGGCTGCTCTACGACTTTGTGGTGAGCGCCTAGGCGCTGCAATAAGAAGGATTGGTGATTGTTGACCCATGCAGTATAAAGCTACGATTTTTGACAAACTTGCCCTGCCGCTCTTGCTATTTGGTGGAGTGCTCATTGTTTTTGCGTTTGTATTTGCCTTTACCATAACGCCTCCTGCGCAAGGCGATGCAATGCTCGCGGTGCCTGCGCCTATAGGAGACTTTTTTCTCACCAATATTGTGCTGCTGTCGCAAAAGATTTTTTACTTTCATGTACCCGTAGCTATGGTGAGCTTTGGAGCGCTGGTATTTACTGCCATTTACGGCATCCTGTTTCTCAAGACACGCAATAGTAAGTATGACATGCGCGCGCGCCTCTCAACGGAGATTTCTCTGGTCTTTGTGCTGATGACCATGGTTTCTGGCCTAGCCTGGACGCGCTCTGACTGGGGGGTATGGTGGTCATGGGAGCCCCGTCTCACTACCTATTTCATTTTGATGCTCATGGTGTTTAGCTACTTTATCTTGCGCACTGCAGTAAGCGACCCCGAGCGTCGCGCGGTGTACAGCTCGGTCTTTGGCATCATTGTGTTTATCAATGCTCCCCTTTGCTTCATGATCACCCGCCTCATTCCTTCGAGCCTCCACCCAGTAGTTTTTAGAGCAGACTCTGGCTTGCCACCCCTTATGCTCATACCCTTTTTGGTAGCAATGCTTGGGTTTGTTTGCATTGCCTTTGCGCTGTATCGCATGCGCCTTCGTACCAGTCAATCACAAGAAAACATTGAGATGCTCAAAACACGTCTCGAAGAGTTGGAGGGATAAAATATGGATCCTGTATTAAACGAGCTCTACGCATCCGCGCTTTCCTTTGTACCTTACCTCATTGCAGCCTATGCCCTCATGTGGGTGGTGTTGTTTGCCTACATCATTTATTCGCATCGTGGTCTTGCCAAGACCGAAAAGCACATAACTGCCCTGGAAGAAGCCATCAATCAGCTACAGCGCAAGTCTTAGCACACTGCTTACGCTAAAACTTAATAGTGGGTTCCAGATGGTCTTAGCCTTGGCACTTTCTAAGCCAGCGGGTTTGATAACTAAGGTATAATCGCTAAAAACCTTAGCAGCTTGTCGGCAAGCATTTTTGCCAGAGCACCAAGGGAAATTACATCAGGGGAAAGGTAATAAAAATGAAGGAAGCTCGCATATCAATTCAGTCAAATCGCTCGAGGATCAAGGTCTCGCTAACCAGGAAGCTTGTCTGCTACTCTCTTGCTCTACTCTTATCCCTGAGCCTTTTGCCGGCAATGCCTCTCATGGCTTTTGCAGATGAGGCTGAGTTGCATGAGATCGAGCTGGTAGGCAGCGAGCAAGAATTCAATGCGCAAGAAAGCCCCGATGGGACTTTTGAAGTTGATGAGGCAGAGGCTGAGGATGCCGCAGACGCGCCCGAGCACGAGGTGCCATCAAACGATGCAGCAGCGGAGCCCTCTGAGCCTGACAATAGTTATGCAGAGCTTCAAATGCTTAAAGAGCGTGAAGCTGCTGATGCCCTGGTGGCTAAAGAAGCAGATACTTTGGAGCTACAAAGTACAGGGGAGCTGGGGGTTGCAGAGCTCAATCTTGAAGTGTTGCCTCAAGCTAATGCTGCCCTGTTTGAGATTAAAGTTGGAGAAAGTGGACAGATTAATATTGCTAACCAGTGGAGTACTGCTATTGTGGTTTCTCGAAACAATGGCTCAGGCACGCAGGTTCAGCAAGCCCGTCATACCACTCTCACCGTTACACGAGGTGACACAATAAAAGTAGTAGAATCCAGCCCAGGGGTTACTTTCAGAAGCTGGTCGGGCGGCAGCGGTGCCTTTGTTTCTGGAGTAAAGGCCGCTATCACTGCAATGCCTGCGATGCCTGCCTTCACTACTACCTCTGCGGGCACTGTTGCCGGGAGCTTGTTCTTTTCGGGCTTCAACAGCCCAGGCTCTCTCACTTCTCTTCCGGCTGGGTCGTTTGACACCTCAAAAATTACTACTGTCGGCGACAACTTCTTTTCGGGCTTCAACTGCGAAGGCGCTCTCACCTCCCTTCCGGCTGGATCGTTTAACACCTCTAAAATAACTACTATCGGGGAGTTTTTCTTTGAAAGCTTCAACGAAGATGGCTCTCTCACTTCTCTTCCAGCTGGGTCGTTTAACACCTCTAAAATAACTACTTTGCCCTTTTGTAGTTTCAATTCTTTTAACTTTCTGGGCTCCCTCACCTCCCTGCCAGCAGGATCGTTTAATCTCTCAAGCGTTACTACTGTTGGCGACTGGGTATTTTCCTGGTTTAATGAAAGCGGTGCTCTCACAACGCTACCCGCAGGGTCTTTTAACACCTCAAAAATTACCACAGTTGGCGACGGATTCTTTATTGATTTCAACACACAGGGTCGTATCACCTCTCTCCCAACCGAATCATTTAATCTCTCTAAAGTAACCAAGGCAGGACATTATTTTTTGAGCTGCTTTGCTGCCGATAGCCCTTTGGCTTCCCTGCCAACTTCTTTCAAGCTTCCTCAGTCGCTCAGCTCTGTAGGCAATAATTATTGTTTTCATATGTTTGAGGATTCCTCACTAACTCGCGGAAACCAAACTATTCCGCTTTACTTTGCTGTAGCCTCTCATAACACCTTTAAGAACACTAATATCACACCGGTAAGCCCTGCAGCTGGGATAACGGTACGGGTCAATGGCGCACCCCCAAGTTACACCATCTCCTATCGTGCCAATGGTGGCACGGGAAGTGTTGCGTCTCAAACCGTCACCACCGGTGCAAGCTTTACCACCAGAGCCAATGCCTTTAGCCGCCCAGGCTATACCTTTACAGGCTGGAATACAGCTGCCAACGGCAGTGGTAGCACTTGGGCTGCCAGTTCCAGTCGAACCTATCAAGCAAAAAGTAATACCACCCTCTATGCCCAGTGGAAGGTGGATCCCAACGCCAAAAAACCTACAATCACCACAACGGTGGCTTCAGTGCATGCAGGCATCACCGGCATCAACTACAAAAAGACACTCAAAGCCACAGGCACAGGCACCATAACCTGGTCTCACACATCAGGCAGCCTGCCACCAGGGCTTAAGCTCTCAAGTGCAGGTGTCATAACAGGTAAGCCCACCAAGCCAGGCACTTACAACTTCAAAGTGAGAGCTACCAATAGCATTGGAAATACCACTAAGACCTTTACCATCAAGGTCAACAACCCAAGCATATCCATAAGCTATCAAACCCACGTACAATCCGTAGGCTGGCAAGCTTTCAAAAAAGATGGTGCCATGAGTGGCACTTCAGGTAAAGCCTTAAGACTTGAAGGTATCAAGATTAACTTACAAAACAACACTGGCATCTCTGGAGGCATCAGATACTCCACCCACGTACAGTCCATCGGCTGGCAAAAGAAGGTAAGCCTCAACACCAACGGCAAAAGCCTCAAAGACGTCAAAGGCCCCATGCGTGGCACCTCAGGTAAAGCACTCAGGCTTGAAGCCATTACCATAGAACTGACCGGAGACTTAAAGAAACACTACGACATCTACTACCGTGTACACGCACAAAGTGTAGGCTGGATGGGCTGGGCAAGAAATGGCCAAGAGGCAGGTACTGCTGGTCATGCCTATAGACTTGAAGGTATACAGATTGTGTTAGTGCCCAAGGTTGGCGGCAAGAAGCCGGGTAATACCTTCAAGGGCATTACCACGCCTGCAGGCACTCGCGCCTTTATTCAGAAGTAAGAAGGTGTGTGCTGCTAATTGGCGCTCACCTCTTTTTGGTGTGTCGTTAAGCCTTGGCATTTTGCTTTGCGATAAGCTCCGCGGCGGTCTCGCGCAGTTGGTATTTCTTGACCTTTTTTGACAAGGTCTCGGGGTACTCTGTTACAAAGAAGACGTACTTAGGCACCTTATAGCGAGCCATCTGCTTGATCATCGTTTCGCGAATGCCCTCATCAGAAAGAGTAAAGCCTTCGCGCTGCTTAACAAAGGCTACAACTATCTCGCCATATTTCTCGTCAGGCGCTCCTACAACCTGAGCATCCAAGACCCCAGGAATGGAGAGCATGAAGTTTTCTATCTCAAGCGGGTAGATATTCTCGCCACCTCGAATGATCATATCCTTGATGCGCCCGGTGATATTGTAGTAGCCGTCCTCGTCATAGGAACCCAGGTCTCCAGAATGCAAGAAACCATCCTCGTCTATCGCTTGCGCTGTGGCTTCGGGCATCTTGTAGTAGCCCTTCATGACGTTGTAGCCCTTGCAACAGATTTCGCCCTTCTCGCCTGGGCCGCAGATACTTCCATCCTCAGGATTAATGACACGCACCTCAACTGGCGCATGCTTGCGACCTACAGTATGCTGCTTGTGCCAGTCTTCGTCATCTGCGTGGGTTTGAATAAAAACCGGGCTTGTCTCGGTAAGACCGTAGCAGTTGGTCATCTCCTTCATATGCATGCGCTCCATGGCTTCTTTGGTTACCTCGGGAGGCACCGCAGCACCAGCAATGATGCCCGTGCGCAGACTGGTAAGATCAAGCTCGGTAAAGCGAGGGTGATTGAGCACCGCAATATACATAGTAGGCACGCCATAAAACGCCGTAGCACGCTCCTTGCTTATTGCCTCCAGCACCAAGAGCGGGTCAAACTCCTCCACCACCACCATGGTTGAGCCATGCGTGAGAACAGCCATAACACCCAAAACACAGCCAAAGCAGTGGAAAAACGGTACGGGTAGGCATACGCGGTCAACGTGGGTAAACTTTTGATTTTCGCCAATATAAAAGCCGTTGTTAAGGATGTTGCGGTGGGTAAGCATGACCCCCTTGGGAAAACCCGTTGTTCCACTGGTGTATTGCATGTTAACTACCGAGTTGTTGGTAAACTCCTTGGTGGCATCCTTGAGAGCCTCATCGTCTGAATGCGAGCCAAGGAGCAAGAGTTCCGGCACGGTAAAGAAGCCCCGATGCTTTTCTGGCCCCATGTAGATGAGGTTTTTGAGATGTGGGTATGTGGCGGTTGTCAGATGCCCACGCTCACAGTCGGCTGCCTCTGGAACGAGCTCGCGAATAATCTTGACATAGTCCACGTCGCGCCACGCATCAATGATGCAAAGCGTGTTCATATCGCTTTGATTGAGCACATAGTCGAGCTCATGGCTCTTATAGGCAGGGTTGAGTGTCACCAGTACAATGCCAAGTTTTGCGGTAGCAAACATAAAGGTGAGCCAGTCGGGAATGTTACGCGCCCATACGCCCAGGTGGTCGCCAGGTTTCATGCCTATGGCAAGCAAGCCCTTGGCGAGGTTGTCGGTGCGGATATCAAAGTCTTGATAGCTCCAACGCAGCTGCCGGTCTGGGTACACAATAAAGTCTTGGTGGGGGCGAGCCTCGACCTGCCTCCTGAAATACTCACCAATGGTAAGCTCACTATGCAAAGGGTAGTCCAAACTCCCGGGTGTTGGATTTGGCACAATTGTGTCATTCATTAGTTCTCCTTACATGCCTTCTACTTAGCTGGTGCCTTAACAAAGGTGGGGTTTCTGTGAGCGAGCCGATTGCCTTGATCATCTGGCTTGAGCTAAAGGAAGTGCATTTCTCATGCTTGACCAAAGCCCCTGTCAGATGAGAGTGGCTGGATGCCGCTCACGAAAAGCCAGTGACTGATTATAGTGGAGTATAAACGCAGGCTACAAACTTGGCGCATTGCCCCTTGTAGGAGCGCACCTGATGCGGCACGATTGAGTCGTAGTATATGGAATCGCCCGGCTCAAGAACATACACCTCTTTGCCATAGGCAATCTCCAGTGACCCTTCAAGTGCATAGAGCCACTCCTCGCCCTCGTGGGCACTCAGCGTGTGCTCTACTTCCTCTGATGGCTCCAGGGTGATAAAGAAAGGTTCCATATGGCGCGAGACTTTTCCTTCAGCCAGGGCGGCAAAGCTGAGCTCGCCAGCATCAGACTGTGTCTCTAGGCCCTTTAGGCGTGTGCTATTTTGGTAGTCGCTTGCCTTGGTAAAGATAGGGCCGAGGTTTTCCTCATCGTCGAGCAGAGTGCCAAGGCGCACGCCGAGCGAACGCGTTATTTTGATAAGCGGTGCTAACGAGGGTGCCACCGCACCAGCTTCCAGATCCTTGATGACCTGAATATCGCAACCACAGCGTTGTGCAAGTTCTTCTGGCGACAAGAGCAAAGACTCCCTGAGTTCCGTTATTTTGGCACCAATGCCAGCCTTTGTTTCTGTTCCTGCAGCCTGGGCGTCCGCAGTATCTTCAATCTTGCTCATAACTATCACCTGCCTTAAGAGGTTTTGGGTTTGCCCATTCCTGGGCACTGGTTTTACTGCCCATTCCTGGGTACTGGTTTTGCGCAAGCTGCGCTAAGATAAGCCGATATTCTACAGCAGTGTATGCCCAATTGCACCGGGGGCTCGACAAGGTGCGCAAGAAGCTCCTACACGGCAGCGAGGGCTTGTTCCAGGTCTGCCAAAAGGTCTGCAGTGCCCTCAATGCCGCAGGAGAGGCGAATCATATCTGGGGCGATGCCGCAGGCTGCCAGCTCCTCATCATTCATCTGCCTGTGCGTGGCATTGGCGGGGTGCAGGACACAGGTACGTGCATCAGCAACATGGGTGGCAATCTGCCCAAGCCTGAGCGCACTCATGAAGGTCTCGGCTCCGGTTCTGCCGCCAGAAACACGAAAGCTCACCACACCGCAAGAGCCGTTGGGTAAGTATTTTTTACCCAGTTCAAAGTAGGGGTCATTTGGCAGGCCAGGATACTTGACTTCAACAATCTTAGAATGTGCTTGCAAAAACTCGGCTGCTGCCTGCCCATTGGCACAGTGTTGCTGCATGCGTACATGCAGACTCTCCAGACCTAAATTCAATAAAAAGGCATTCTGTGGAGCCTGAATGCTGCCTAGATCTCGCATGAGCTGCACGGTAGCCTTGGTGATATAGGCTCCTCCCAAACCAAACTTCTCTGCATATACCACACCACGATAGCTCTCGTCTGGCTCGGTAAGGCCTGGAAACTTGTCTGCATACGCCAGCCAGTCAAAACGTCCGGAGTCAACAATACAGCCTCCTACGGCAGCGCCGTGTCCGTCCATGTACTTGGTTGTTGAGTGCGTAACTATATCTGCCCCCCACTCTATGGGGCGACAATTAACCGGAGTAGGAAAGGTGTTGTCAACTATCAAAGGAACACCATGTGCATGCGCGGCCTTGGCCCAGCGTTCAATGTCAAAGACCGAGAGTACAGGATTTGCAAGTGTCTCGCCAAAGACAGCCTTCGTATTGGGTTTAAAGGCGGCCTCGAGCTCGTCATCGCTGCAGCTCAGAGGCAAAAAAGTAAACTCGATGCCCATCCGCTTCATCGTCACTGCAAAGAGATTGTAGGTTCCTCCATAAAGCTCAGAAGAAGCTACTATATGGTCGCCACACGAGGCAATATTGAACACCGCATAAAAACTTGCTGCCTGGCCGCTTGACGTGAGCATGGCAGCGGATCCGCCTTCAAGCGCGCATATCTTGGCTGCCACGTTGTCGTTGGTGGGGTTTTGCACACGTGTATAGAAATAGCCCGAGGCCTCCAGGTCAAAGAGTTTACCCATGAATTCGCTTGAGTCATATGTAAAGGTGGTGCTTTGGATGATGGGCACCTGCCGGGGCTCTCCGTTGCCGGGCTTGTACCCGCCTTGAACACAAATAGTATCAATTGATTTACTCATGGGTTTCCTCACTTTGCATATATTGAAAATAGTTATACTGATTAGACCTGTTAGTACCCTGTAGCACCTAAAAGTTTGCCAATATGCGCTGAGCATCTTTCGCAGGGCAAGGCGGACGATTGAGCGCTACTGGGCGTAACGCGAATGAGAACAACGCAGCCATGCGGAAGATGAGCAAGCGGATTGGCAAACTTTTAGGTGTTACAGGGTACCAGTATCGCATATTAGCCCTTGTATTCATAGGGGCACTCGACACCGCCAATTATTACCTGCTGGTATCAGATAGAGAATATGCTTTCCATTACGGCACTCTTGTGCCACAATGTTCAACTGTAGTTTTATTGTTAGTTGCTACGCTAAGCGATATGAGCGTATCAGAAAGGGAGCGTAAGGAATATGAAGAAGACCAAAGTACTACTTGTTGCGGCTTTGAGCCTGTCTTTGGCGGCAGGACTTTTTGGGCTGACTGCATGCGTTGGCGCAGGGGGCGTTGCTGCAACTATTAATGGTGAGCCAATAATGGAAAAAGACGTCACCGAATCTATCGAAAGCATGCGTGCACAAAACCCCGAGTATAGCGACCCAGCTGCTTGGGCTGAGGCAATGGCTGGCAGCGGCCTGACGCCAGAATCATTGCGCGAGAGGGTTATTAAAGGTATGGCTCAAGAGATTCTCTTAAAAAAGGAAGCCGCAGAGCAGGGATTTACCGTAGATGAGGATGCCATAAGAGAGTCAATTGAAAATACCAAGGCAACCACTGGCGTTGAAGATGATGCGGCATGGCTCGAGATGCTTCAAGCCTATGGCTATAAAGATGAGCAGGCCTATTTCGATAGCCTGCATTTCAATGAGCTTCAAAATCAGCTTTACGATTCTTTTGAGATTGTTCCCAGTGATGAAGATCTTCGCACCTTTATCTCGCAGGCTCCAGATGCAGTGGACGGTTTTCAACTGCCTGGAACAGAAGATGCTGAAGAACCAGTGGCCATCTCTCCCGACGACATTGACTTGGGCAGCATCCCCGAAGATGTTCTTGATCAGTACAAAGATCTTTGGCTGAACAACAGCAGGGGAATGGCCTTTCAAGAGTGGGTTGAAGAACTGTTAGAAAACGCCGATCTGGTCATCAACCCCATGCCCGAAAATGTTTCGTACAACGTAGACATGGATTCTGCTGACGGAACCCCCGAAGATGAATTCTACCCTGAAGAAGATGAGTTCGATGACACAAGCGATTACAGCTCTTCCGAAGCAGTTGCTGATGCCTTGGCGCAAGGCCTTGAGATTAATGACGAAGTCGTTGGCACGGGAGCCATTGCCGAGTCTGGCTCGCTGATAAGCGTGCACTATGAGGGAACCCTTGAAGATGGAACTGTCTTTGATAGCAATATGGAAGGCGACGAGCCCTTCCAACTCACGCTTGGTAGGGGTCAGGTCATACGTGGTTGGGATGCAGGCATTGCTGGCATGCAGGAAGGCGGAACACGCACCTTGGTTATTCCCGCACCGCTCGCCTATGGCGATGCTGACCTTGGTACCATTCCACCAAACTCGACACTATACTTTACCGTTGAACTTGTTGCTGTAAACTAGTGCCCTTACTACATAGTTGCCCAAGAGAGAGGAGCGCTTGCGCTTCTCTCTCTTTCTCTTGGCTGGCTCTCAAGCGGTTCTCAAGCGATTGCGACAAAGTGGAGCCCTGCGAGCCACCTGTTTTGCTACAATGGTGGTATGACTAAGAAACTATTAATGGGAAACGCAGCGGCGGCGCACGGCGCGTTAGCTGCTGGAGTGAATCTAATTTCTGGCTACCCAGGTACGCCTTCGAGCGAACTGTTGGAAGTGGCTTCTGCCTTTGTGCAAAATGCTGTTGCAGACGGAGTCCTGAGCGCCGAGCAGGCACCTCACGTAGAATGGTCGGTCAACGAAAAAGCTGCTTTGGAAGTTGCCTATGGAGCCTCAATTTCGGGGGCTCGCGCCCTGGTTACCATGAAACAAGTTGGGCTCAATGTAGCAGCTGACCCCTTCATGACCATTGCAACCCTGGGTGTCAAAGGCGGCCTTGTGCTCTACGTGGCAGACGACCCAGGACCAATTTCGTCTCAAAATGAGCAGGATACTCGCTTGTATGCGCAGTTTGCCAAAATCCCCCTCCTCGACTCGTCGTCTCCAGAAGAACTCTTTGCCCTGATGCCTCGTGCCTTTAGACTCTCAGAGCAACACGGTTGTGCGGTCATCGTACGGGCTACCACGCGTATCTGCCATGGTAGTGCGCCCGTGCCAGCGGTGAACCGCTATAAACCTCATCCAATTAGTGGTTTTGAGCGAAACCCCCGGTGGGTGATATTTCCCCCTTTGGCATACCAGGCGCACCTTGCAGTACCCGAGCGCCTGCAATCCATCCTTGCCAATCCAGACTTTTCTGATTTGAATTATCAGATAAGGGCAGATGATACTCCTGCTGAACTTGGTATTGTCGCTGGAGGTATTTCTTGGTCTTATCTACAAGACGTGCTTTGTCAATATAACTTGTCAGCTTCCTTTGACCTTTTGAAGCTTGGCGCGCCATTTCCTTTTCCGGAAGAGCTGGTTACCGACTTTCTCATGAGGCATAGAACGGTATTGGTGTTTGAAGAACTCGAGCCCACCATCGAACGAGAGTTGCACCGAGTTGCCGGCAGCGAACAAACTGGCAGCTTCATCTATGGAAAACTCACCGGTACCACCCGTTTTGCAGGAGAGAACAGTGTGGCGATCATAAGCGACGATCTGCTGCACTTTTTGCGTGTGGTAGGCTTGTTGCCTAAGGAGCTTTTGCCGGAGGAGTCTTTGCTGGAGGAGTCTTTGCTGGAGGAGCTTGCTACCCTCACTCCTGAGCCCAGCTTTGATGAGCTTCTCATACCGCGCCCTCCCGTGCTTTGTGCTGGCTGCCCACATCGAGCTTCTTTCTACGCTGTCAAAAAGGCGCTGCAGGGCAAGAAGGCTTTTTTCTCTGGCGACATTGGCTGTTACACGCTTGGCAACTCTCTGCCGCTTAACATGGTTGACACCTGTGTATGCATGGGAGCTGGTTTTACCGTGCCTCAGGGCATGCACTGGGCCCAGCCAGATGCACTGCATCTTGGCTTTGTAGGAGACTCCACCTTTTATGCAAGCGGGCTTACCGGCGTGGTCAATGCTGTGTATAACCAATCAGCCATTACCTTTGTGGTGCTCGACAATGAGCTTACCGCCATGACGGGCTCGCAGCCGCATCCTGGCACGGGCTTACGCATGAGCTATGATGCCAAGGCTGATGATGTTCTGCGAGCACCTTCTATTGCCCGCGTAATCGAAGCACTGGGAGTACGTCAGGTCTATGAGATCGATCCCTTAAAACTGCCTCAGGCTATTGAAGCCGTCACACAGGCAACACAGCTAACCGAGGTAAGTGCCGTGGTATTTAGGGCTCCCTGTGTCAACGTAGGCAAGCGTCAGGCGCCTCCGCAATTGCTGAGTGATGACTGTACCGGTTGCTGGATTTGTATCGACAGCATTGGTTGCCCAGCACTCATCATGAACGACAAGGCAGGCTTGGTGCATATAGATGAAGAGCACTGCTTTGGCTGTGATCTCTGTACGCAGATATGCCCCACCAATGCTCTGGAGAGTACCAATGGCTCTTGAATCTTTTAATATCATTGTCAGCGGAGTGGGTGGCCAAGGAACTGTGCTATCCATAAAGCTGCTGGCAGAGTGTGCCCTGGCCAGTGGGGCAGCTGTGCGCAGCGCCGAGACCATAGGCATGGCGCAGCGAGGTGGTGGGGTTTTAGGTCATGTGAGGATATCGCCACAAGGCAATGACCCCGTTAGCCACTCCCCTCTCATACCACTGGGGCAGGCGCAGCTTTTGATAGGCTTTGAGCCGGTTGAAACTCTCAGAGCCTATAGGTATTGCAGGCAGGGAGCCTTTGTTGTCACTGCTACCGAGCCGCTCATGCCGCCCACTGCCTCGCTCCAAAGGCTCAGCTACGATGGCAAAGCGCAGCTGGAGGCTCTTGAGCAAGAGGCGGTCAATGGTGGTATTTCGCAGCTGGTTTGCGTTGAAAACAGTACTGTCATGTCCTCATTGGGATTTGACAAGGCTCTCAACGTCGTTTTGCTTGGAGCAGCCCTTGAAGTACTCAACGAGAGTGGCTCGCCTTACGCTTCTTTGCTCAGTCATGAAACCATGTGCGATGTTATCAAAGCTTTGGTTAAACAACGCTACGTTGAACCAAATCTTCGAGCTCTCGAAATGGGGAGGAAACTGAGGGAGCAGCGAGGATAGAGCCGAGGCTGACAGTGCAATGGGTTGTTAAGCGTAAGATGCGGCGTGGCGTATGGTAAAGAGTGCAGGTTTACAAGATAGGATACTGTTGACATGTTGATGAAGGACGAAACACTCACACAAATAAAGACCTTACTTGCCACGATTAAGGACAAGAGTCCTTTTTATCATCAAAAGTATGCCGGCATTGATCCGCGCGATGTGCAAAGCCAGGCAGATTTTGAGGCGCTACCCTTTACAACCAAGGAAGACTTGCGCAATGCCTATCCGCTGGGTCTTGCCGCAGTGCCGGCCGACTCAATCGTTCGTATTCACTCCTCTTCTGGTACTACGGGCACTCCCGTTATCATCCCCTATACGGCAAAAGACGTAGAGGATTGGTCTATCATGTTTGCCCGTTGTTATGAGATGAGTGGCATTACCAGTCAAGATCGCATTCATATTACGCCGGGATACGGGCTTTGGACCGCCGGCATTGGCTTTCAGCTGGGAGCCGAGAGAATGGGGGCTATGGCTATTCCCATGGGCCCTGGCAATACCGACAAACAGCTTCAGATGATGATCGACCTGGGCTCAACGGTGCTTGGTGCTACCTCCAGCTATGCCCTTTTACTTGCTGAAACCATAGCTGAGCGTGGCATTGGCAGCCAAATCAAACTGCAAAAGGGAGTCATTGGTTCGGAGCGATGGGGCGAGAAGATGCGTCGACGTATTGCTGCTGAGCTGGGGGTTGACTTGCACGATATCTACGGCCTCACCGAGATTTATGGACCTGGCATTGGCATCAACTGCGAGGCAGACGATGCTATCCACCTATGGGACGACTACCTGTATGTAGAGATTATCGATCCTGCTACCGGAGAGATTGTGCCCGATGGCGAAGAAGGCGAACTGGTCATCACCACGTTGGTTAAGGAGGGCGCTCCCCTCATTCGCTACCGCACGCATGACCTTACGTGCCTGGTTACCGCTGCCTGCCCCTGTGGTGCCCCCTACCCACGCATTGAGCGGCTCGTTGGTCGCAGCGACGACATGGTCAAGGTCAAGGGCGTCAACATTTTTCCTGCGCATATCGAAGAAGCGCTTGCTGCAACAACGCATGCTTCCAGCGAATATCAGGTCATGGTTGATCACCTGCAAGGCAAAGACATCATGACGGTCTTCTTTGAAACTGACGCAACCGGTGACATGCGCCAGCGTACAGAAAAGGAGCTGCACGGCATCATAAAAGCCAAGCTTTCGCTCTCCGTTGTAGCCAAGGCAGTTGACCTCGGAGACCTACCCCGTTCTGAGAAAAAAACCAAGCGTATTTTTGATAACCGCTATTAGTGCTGCATTAGGAGCAAAGAGTTTAGCGGTAGGCGCACGCTATTTAAGAAGCGGGAGTCTCATGTTGCTCATGCGAGAAGGCTCAATTTCTTCAAATCCAAGTTTTTGATAGAGCGCTTTGCCCAGCTCAGAAGCCCGTAGCTCAAGGTATGAGAGGTCTTGTTGTTGCGCCTCCTCAATGAGCTTGCCCATGGTCATGAGGGCGTAGCCTTTTCTTCGATGCTCTGGATAGGTAAGTACGTTAAGAATGGTTCCTGTCTTTCCTGTGGGAAACACCGGACTGGCTGGCTTTTCTGCCACCACCAAGAAGGCCACTGAAACGATGTTGCCAGCATCAACTATAAGGGCAGCAAAAAAATCGTCTCCCAGGTGCTGGTTAAAATATGACTTCAAGCTGCCCTTAATTGCCGTCCGGCTCTCAGAATCCATATCAAAACCCTGATCATCAAAGAAGTCTAGCCTTGCTTGAATAAGCATTTCTATTTCGCTGTTTGCTGCCATTTTCAATTTTACCGTCATTGTCTGTACTCCAACAGTCTCTATCTACTTTTATGCCCATTAAGCGCCTTGGTGGTAACGATACCATACTTGTAACGTTACTAAATAGTGTCATCGTCAGATGTCTACTTGCACTGGAGGGAGACCTCATTTAAAATAGGTACTCGTTGCGGACATGGCTCAGCTGGTAGAGCATCACCTTGCCAAGGTGAGGGTCGCGGGTTCGAATCCCGTTGTCCGCTCCAAGCAACTACGAGGCCGGTCGAGCTCTTCGGCCGGCTTCTTACGCAGTGCAGCACAAGGCGACGTGGCCAAGTGGTAAGGCAGAGGCCTGCAAAGCCTTTATCACCGGTTCGAATCCGGTCGTCGCCTCCAAGAGCTTTAGCCACTTGATGCTGTTGCATAGAAGGGTTTTGCTGCTGGCTACAATAAGGGTACTGTGTAAGTAACGAGAGGGGCACAGTCTGCACGTGATCAAAGCAATTTTTTTTGATGTTGGCGCTACGCTTCTTACCCCTGCAGATAATGAGGGAGTCACCTTTGCTCGTCTCGCAAAAGAACATGGTTTTTGGGTAGACCCTGTGGAGGTTGCCAAGAAGATTCCCCTTATGTATGAGCTCTACGAACAACGCTACGAACAAGATGACTCCTTTTGGAGCGATGATGCGCGTGCACGGGCTGTATGGATTGAGATGTATGAGTACATGGCCTCCCTCTTGGGGCTTGACGAGCAATGCGGAAGCACATTGGCTCAAGCTGTCTATAGCTACTACTTCTCGCATGAAGCATGGAAGCTCTTTGATGACGTACTGCCCACCCTTGAAACGCTTCGTAAGTGCTCGTATCGCATGGCGCTCATTTCTAACTGGGATGCTACGCTTATTTCGATAATTGATGGCCTGGGCATAGCTCATTATTTTGAAGCCATCATATCGAGTGCTGATGTGCGCCTCCATAAACCCATGCCGCAAATATTTCAATTGGCGCTTGATGCTTTGGGTGTTAATGCCAGCGAGGCGCTCCATGTGGGCGATCACCCCTATGCAGATGTTGAAGGAGCTCGTGAGGTTGGCATTAGGCCCGTGCTGCTCGACAGACACAGCCTTTATGAAAACTTCAACGAACTGAGAATAAAAAGTCTGCTGGACATCAAAACTGTGCTTGAGACTTCTGATAATTAAAAAAGGGTCGTTAGGTAATGCTGTATAAGCGTACTCATATGCTATGATACAAAAAACGTAAGAGGAGGTGATACTGTGGCTTACACAAAAGAGACGCTGCTGGAAGTGCTGTTGGATGATCCAGAGGGAATGGAGATTGCTGAAACGATACTTCCTGGCAAGCTCAACAACCCCATGATTGGCATGGTAAAGAAAATGCCTCTAGAAAAAGTTGCGGCTTTTCCGCAGGCAGGGCTTTCTCCAGAAGATCTGGACAAGCTGATCGAGGCACTCAACAACCGATAGTCACCTGAATTCAAGTCCATAAGAGCCCCTTGTTGCAAATAGACAAGGTTACTGATCAGACCCAATTAGTCATTGCGGGCTTGACCCGCAATCTGAGACGCATTTTGGTTAGATTGCGGCTCGGAGGCCGCAATGACGGACTACAGTCTGACTAGTAACTAGACAAGGGGCTCTTATGCTGCGTCGATTAGATATTGCTATTGTTTTGACAGAATATGCGCTATACTGAGAACTCTTATTATTGAAGGAACGGGGGCGGACTATGTGTGGGATGAAAAGAGCACTGTCGCTTGCGCTATCAATGCTGATAGCACTCTCTTTAACGCCGCTTGGCGCAATTGCCTTTGCACTTGAAGAAAACTCTGGCTTGTCTGAAGTTGGGAGCACTTCTTTTGATACTGCCGAAGAAGCCTCCGCAGAGGTACCCGGTGATACGTCCGATGATACAACCGCGAAGGCGACCGAGGAAACAACCGAAGGCACACTCGAGACTAATCCAGTGGACTCACGCGAAACTTCTCCTGAATACCCTGGAGAGAACTCCCTTGATAACGCCTTGGATGACCCTCTCAATGATTCACCTGAGCAGAGCATTGACGGCTTTGAGGCAGAAACTCCACAGCAGGAGGGTGGAGCACTGGTTGCGTCTCATGAAGAGGATGCAGAGGAGCCTGATGGCTCTTTGAGCGAGCTCGGGGCGGACGAGGCAGACCCCTCTCTCAGCACCTATGCAGAACTTGCGTGGACGGGCAGTGCGCCCCCCGTAGTTGAAGACGGTGACTCAGTAACGCTCGGTGGTATGCCTTCTGGCACCTTGACGGTTCCTGCAGGGGCAACCATAGCCATAGGCGGCACGGTATCGGGCACCACAGCAGGCATAAGCCTCAACATTGGCTCAGGTGCAACCATTCTTTGGAGCGCCTTTTTGCAAGGCACTCGAGCCCGTACTGCTGACGCACTTATCACCGTGGGAGGCGGAGGCATGTTGGCCCTTGAGTCGTGCACTATAGCTAACTCAGGAACAGGCTCTTCGCTCATTATCAACGGCGCAAACACATCTGTGGTGGTGGGTGGTGGCGCCATTATTGATTCGGGTGGTGCAAGTGGCAACTCAGTACTGATTGCTGCTTCTCAGGCTGTGCTGACGGTTGAGGCCGGCGGTTTGATAGAGAGCCAAGATACCAATTCTCACGCTACTGTCCTCATTCAAAATGGCATTCTTGGCACCACTGTCAACGTAAACGGAGGCACCATCCTTTCCATTGGCAGTGGCTACGCAATCAGCGATGGCTCCTCATTTGACACTGGAACCAGCAATACCAGTCACATTGCCATACAGAGCGGCTCAATAATCTCAGGCTCTGCCTGTGCCATTCGTTCATCGGGCACAGGCTCTTCCGTTGTAGTGAGTGGTGGCCTCGTTACCAATGCCGCTGCCAACAATGTTAATCCAACAATCAACATGAATGGCGGAACAGGCACCAATGTCATCGTTGAGGGAGGCACCGTTCAAGCTACTTTGGAAACAGGTAATGGCTTTGCTATTCAGACTACCGGCAATGTTTTGGTAAGTGACGGCCTGGTTTCTGCGGTAAATGGACGCGCCATTAACCTCATAGGCGCTCTCTCAACTGCTACCGTTAACGGAGGCACTGTGCAGGTAACTGGAACCAGCGCCAGCTCAGCTGCCATCAGCACCGCTACTGATAATCCTGCAACCGTCATTAACGCCTCAATTCGAGTAAGTGGAAGCGGCAAGGTAGTGGCTGTCAATGGAAATGCCATCAACGCCACTGGCGCAAACAACTATGTGACTGTCGAAGGTGGCAGCGTCTTAACAACTGGTGGAGGTAACGCCATCAATGCCGGAGGTGCAAGCGCTACCATTAGTGTCATTGACGGCATCGTGCAAACAACAGGCAGTGGAAACGGCATCAGTGCAAGCGGTGCCAATGCTCAAGTGCTTGCAGGCGGAGGCATGGTACAAAGCCTGGGCAGCGGCCATGCAATTTCTGCTACAGGTACAAACGCATACGTGGGCATAGACGGCGGCAAAGTGCGTGCCAGTGGCAGCGGTAACGCCATCAATACCACAGGTGCAAGCGCAACGGTAATCGTTAATAATACTGCTGACATCCCAAGCGGCAGTCAGGTTTCGGCCACTACAGGCTGGGCAATCAATGCCACCAGTACCGTGAGAGTTTTGGGCGGTTTTGTGTTTGCCTATGGCCAAACCGACAGCGAGGTTATCCGAAGCTCCTACTCTCTTAACAGTCCCAGCGGCAATGGCGTAGTGGTTGCTTGGAAAACGCCAAGCGTTTACACCTACGTAAAAGAAACCGCAGAAGGTCTGGCTGTTTACCCCACTTCAGTAGCCAGCGCAACGTGGATTTTTGGAGGTATAGACTACAGTCTGGGCACAGGTGCTGGCTTCTTTGAAATAGACGTGACGGTATTTGCAGACAACGGTCTAATTTTCAACGTTAACGATGGCAAATTCTACGTCAACATGGACGGAAGCGGAAATCCCTACAGTGCAGCTAACAGCGGCTTTGAATACACTCCTCCCCCGGGCACCACTACGTGGGACTCCTCAAGTAACACCCTGACGCTCGACAACTTCAGTTGGAACGCTAACATGCTTGACGGTACAGACAGTGTGCAGGTTTCACTGATTCTTTATGGAGATACAAGCTCGCTCACTATTGACCTTGCAAGCGGCAGTACCAACAGCTTTGTCTCATCCTCAAAGGGGCAAACAGTAGCACAAAACGGCCTTGCAGGTATATACGCATTTCACAACGTAGGCACACTGACCATAACCGGCAGCGGCACCTTACAGGCAGTAGGCGGAACTATGTCTGCAGCTGGAAGCATGAGTCATGGCATTATCTTTGAATGCAACGTGATTATTGCAGGCGGCACGGTCATAGCCAGCGGTGGTACGACTACCTATACCAGCACTGGGCTGTTTCGTGGTGTTAGCGGCTGCGACCTTACCATTGATGGCGGTAGTCTTGTTGCGAGCGGTGCGGCAGTTTCCAGCACTGGTACCAGTGCTATTAGCGCAGGCATCTGGCTGTATGGCACCACGGGCAACTGCACTATTAAAAGCGGCACAGTTGCCACGAGCGGAGGACTAACTACTGCCGCACAGCTTGCCATAAGCACAGGAATTATTGGCAGCTTTGGGGTCACTGGTGGCACAGTAACCGCAATAGGCAATGATGCTACTGGTGGCAACGTAGCTAACATCAATCGCGCTTTTTATGCCGCTCCCAACAGCCTTCCTGTTTCTTATGTTTGGTGGACTGATGGGATGAGCGCAGATCCTGGTGGGCCGGGAACCCTCTGTGCGCTTGGCGCTCCTTATCCGTACAATGACTACTACGATCATTCGATAATCCCTGATAACCAATTTGTTAAGATGGTTGCTGGACCCTTTGCAATTGTCAATGATAAAGAACTCCGGGGTGTCGTAGGCGACACACTTGCAAAAGGCGAGACGGCAGAGCTCTGGATCTTTGGCGTGCACTTAGATCCTGCTTCTTTGATAGACACCATTGCGTCTGACTGGTTTGCCTTTTTGCCAGCTGGCCTCTCTGTCGAGGTCACAGAGCTTGTTTCCTTTGGCTCTTCTGTTTATTCCTGGGCTTTGACTTTGGAGTTTTCCGAAACGCCCCTGGAAAAATCAACAGATGTCTTTGATATTACGATTCCTGAGAGTGCGGTGGGCGTTTTATCCATGCTCCCTCTTGGCGCTGTCAGCTCGCTTGCAGACGGCGCAGGACTGCCTGTGATACCTAACCCCAATGCAAGATTTAATATTGCTGCAGTTTTTGATTTCTTTGTAGGCGCTACCGCTGGGGGCATGGTTTCTGGCGCATCCACTGGTCGCTACCTTGCAGGCACATCCATACTCGCCAATGCCGTGGCTCTTCCAGGTTATCACTTTACCGGTTGGACGGTTTTGGGTGCAACGATTTTGGGGGCCCTTGGTGCTCATTCTGCTGCCTTTGGCATGCCCGAAAACAGAGTTGTTCTCATAGCAAACTTTGAAAAAGACATACCTCCCGTAGAGCCTCCCGATGATGATACAGGCGGCAGCTCTAGCGGAGGTGGATCTGGAGCAGGTGGCGGTGGCTCCAGCGGTGGCGGCAGCTCGGGCGGAAGTGGCTCTAGCGGAGACGGAAGCTCTAGCGGAAGTGGAAGCAGTGGTGGAGGCTCTAGCGGCGGCAACGGTAGTTCTGGAGATGGTGGAGGTGGCTCCGGTAATGGCTCTGGGCAAGGCACCAGCAACTCCCCAGGTGCCAGCACAAACACCTCTGGCTCAAACAATAATGCCCAAGATGCCAATACTGGCACTCCTAGAACAGGAGATGCAGCCTTAGTTAGCTGGCTCGCAATACTATCCTTAATTGCGCTGGGCGCTTTTTGCCTCATCAGAGCGCGCGTTAGAGACTAATCTGCCTGTAACTGGCCAGACACTCGCCTGGAGCATACCCTGTTTCAGAACCCGGAGGCCTCCGCCAACTGCGGGGCTTAATTCGCTTTGCGAATTGCCCCGCACGCGCTCCAGAACCTGAAACAGAGTATGCTCCAGGCGAGTGTCTGACCAGCAACATCTGCCTAGAAAAGCTCCGTCTCTCTGTCTTCTTCTCTTGTGGGAGCTATCGAAAACAGGTAGAGTTGTTGCAGAAACTGCTGACCCAAGACAACAGGTATCACAAGTCGGAGAATGTAAACAACATGGAAAAGATCCTGATTGTGGAGGACGACGTCCACATCAATGAAATGCTATCCAATCTATTGAGTCAAAACTCATATGCCTTTGCCTCGGCTTATTCCGGCACGGAGGCCTTGCTTCTTTTATCGCAGGAGCACTTCTCTCTTGTACTGCTTGACCTGATGCTGCCAGGAAAAACTGGTGAGCGGGTTTTGGAAGAAATCCGCGAGAGATCTGCTATTCCAGTGATCGTGCTAACCGCACGTGCAGATAAGGAAACGACGATAGACCTTTTGAAATCTGGTGCTGACGATTATCTGGCCAAGCCATTCGATAACAGTGAATTGTTAGCTCGCATTGAGGTTCAGCTTCGGCGTGCCGTGCCCACCGACTCCTCAAAGCTGCGTTACAAAGACATCGTTTTAGACCTCGATGGGTATGACGCACTGATATATGACAAAAAAGCAGCACTATCCAAGCGCGAATTTGAAATCTTGCGCCTGCTGATGTCGCATCCGAATAAGGTGTTCACAAAAAACAACCTCTACGAGAGCGTGTGGGGCGGTGAGTTTTTGGGAGACGACAATACGTTAAACGTGCATATCTCGAAGCTTCGCGCAAAGCTTCTATCCATCTCGCCCGATACCGAGTATGTACAAACCGTATGGGGCATCGGTTATAAGATGAAAGAATAGTTTAAGACTTTTTTAAGGTTTAACAGAGGGATAATAAAGACTTGGGGGTTATTCTAGGGGTATCTAAGAAAAGGAGATGCCATTATGGATGTATTAAGAGCGCAGAGCCTGACAAAGCGCTACAAGAACATAGCTGCCGTAGACAACGTGAGCCTGACTGTTGAAAGGGGCGACATCTTTGGTCTGATTGGACAAAACGGCGCAGGCAAAACCACGCTGATGCGCTTGGTTGCCTCGCTGACCTTTCCTCATAGCGGGCAAATTGAGCTGTTTGGAGAAACAACCGAGCGCGGACTGGCTCAAGCACGCTTGCGTATGGGGTGCATTATAGAAATGCCCGCACTCTATCCTAACTTAACCGCAGTGCAAAACCTGGAGTATTGTCGGATTCAGAGTGGAATACCCGACAAGACATCAGTACAAAAAGCATTGGAAAAGGTGAGCCTGACCGACACCGGCAAGAAAAAATTCAAGGATTTTTCATTGGGAATGAAACAACGGCTGGGGCTGGGGCTGGCATTACTCAAAAATCCTGATTTCATCATCCTTGACGAACCGATTAACGGTCTTGATCCTACCGGTATTATCGAAATGCGTAACTTGATAAAGGATTTAAACGATCAAGGAATCACGCTCTTTGTATCAAGTCATATATTGACCGAACTCGCGCAGGTAGCCACAAAATACGCCATCATACACAAAGGCAAGCTGCTCAAGACAATGACGCAAGAAGTCCTGCGCGAAGACTGCAAGCGCGCCCTGTCTGTCATAGTTGATGATGTGGCAAGGACTTCTGTGATTTTAGAAAACGAAATGAACATTCACCTCTACAAGCAAATCAGTGCAAACGAAATCCGCGTATATGAACAGCTTGAGCATTCCGCAGAAGTAAACTATAGGCTCAATCTGGCCGGCGTCCGCGTGTCCTCTCTCTATGAGGTTGGAGACAGCCTCGAGGATTACTATAAAAACATCATCGGAGGTGAATCAAGATGATGAGATTATTTCGGGCGGATTTATACCGCATCTTAAAAGAAAAAGGCTTATTTATCGTAATGGGGGTTTTAGCGTTTTTTATTGTCCTGCAGATTGCGGTAACCGCAAGCGTGACTGGAGAAATAGTAATAACAGCAGGCGAGATAGAGCAGGTACAAAACGCGGCAAATGAAGAAATGCCTGCAGACGAAGTTTTCCTAACGCCCACAGGCGCGGAAGCTCCTTTTAGAGTGACTGGGTACACGCACATTTTGATGTTCATTCTGTTGCCACTTCTTATTTTTATCACCACTGCAGACTTTACATCAGGCGCGGCAAAAAACACATTGGCAAGCGGAGTGTCACGATTGAAGTATTACTGTTCAAAGCTGATCATGTCATGCGCTACCTGCACGCTACTGCTGCTTATCTATGTTGTGGCATCAACCCTTGCAGCAACGCTTATCAGTGGTTTTGGCGGGACGCTTGACGGGGCGTATATAACCGAGGTTTCAAAAGTCTTCTTTTCGCAGCTTTTGCTTTGCCTTGCAGTTACCTGTGTGGGCACATTCTTTGTGTTTGCTGTTCGCTCACTCGCTGTCATAGGAGCATTTATAGCCTTTATGCTCGTTCCGTCTCTCTTGTTATCTGTCTTGTCGGTATTCGATGAATGGTTTATAACATTGCTTAGCTACGATCTTTGCGCAAGTATGAGTATGATGTCGCAGGTCGGCTCAATGCCTTCCGAAGACATTACAAAGATTATGTTAGTGGGAGCAGGATATTTGATTGTGGCCGCTGTAGCAGGCTTTGCTGTGTTTAGAAAAGCAGAGATACAATAACAAAGAAAGGCAGTAGGCAGTCATGTTAATTGCATGCATCATAATCAGCGCGGCGCTTGCCGCCGCTCTGATTTGGATACTTTTACTCAAGCGCGATATCCGTCAACTCGCAACAAAGCTCAAACAGATTGTCGGAGTCGATACAAATGCAAATGTAACTACAAGCACCTTCGATAAGGACATAGCCATGCTCGCGGAAAACGTAAATATCATGCTAGAGCGTAACCGGTGTGAGTCTGTCCTAAAAAATCGCGCTGAAGCCGATTTGAAAAGAGCAATCACAAATATCTCACATGATCTTCGCACGCCGTTGACTTCTGCGCTCGGCAATCTGCAAATGCTGGAATCGGGAGACTTGGATGAAGACACGCGGTTACGATACTTGAAAACTGCGAGCGGAAGATTGGAAGCGCTCTCAGGTTTAATGAACAACCTGTTTGAGTTTACGCAGATTATTGAAGGTAGGACGAACATAGTCCTCCAAAAGGTCAATATCTGCAACGCTCTGCGCGACACCCTTTCTGCTTACTATGCCGAATTGGGTGCAAAAGGTTTTATCGTGGATGTAGTTATACCGGACACTCCCGCAATCTGTTATTGCGATGGAGATTTGTTGCGCCGTGTGCTACAAAGCTTGATGAAGAATGTCTGTGTGCATGGCAGGGACTTTCTGCACATCTGCCTTTATGGCAACTCCATGGAAATAGCTAACAAAGCGGATAATCTTGACGAGTTGGATACCGAGCGTATCTTCGAGAGGTTTTACACCGCCGACGCATCCCGAACAAGCAAGAATACAGGGCTGGGGCTTGCAATCTCAAAAGAATTGATTACGCAAATGAACGGGACAATCCATGCTGCCGTGGAAGGCGAGCTACTGGTTATGAGGATATCTTTGATGAGTGAGTAGTAATTCATAATAGTTACTACTCATTAAACCAGGATGCGAGCTCGGGTTCAAATCCCTTCGATTAGTTTTTTTGGAAATTTTTGGTGTCGGCGGAGGGATTTGTGTGTATTTGCTACGCAAATCCACACCCTGCTCACTTGCTCCGCAAGTTCGCGAGCTCGGGCTACGGCGCGCCACTGGCGCCCCGCTTAACGCCCTCGCCCCTCTCGGGCTCAAATCCCTTCGATTGTTTTTTTGGAAATTTTTGGTGTCGGCGGAGGGATTTGAACCCTCACGTCCGTTGGACACTAGCCCCTCAAGCTAGCGCGTCTGCCGTTCCGCCACGCCGACACTTTTAGGTACGCTTTGCCTTAGCTAACCATATGCCCCTGGGGGTAGATGATTACGAGCGCAAGTACACAGAGTATGAAGATGACAGCTGAGATAATGGTGATTCTGTCGAGATTCTTCTCGATAATGCTCGTTCCAGAGACATTTGAATACACCTGCCCGGCAATCATGTCAGAAAGGCCAGTGCCTTTGGATGAGTGCATGAGGATGGAGCCCACCATAACGAGGGCTGACACAAGCCAAAAGACAAGAACTATAACAAGTACCACAGACACAATAACTCCTTAACATCTTTTCTCAAAGATAATCATACCGTATTTGGCACGGTATGACCAATCTCGCAAGCGCTTAACTCTTAGCAGCGCGGTTTCTGTAATGGTGCGCGATATTGGATTTGAACCAATGACCCCTACCGTGTCAAGGTAGTGCTCTCCCCCTGAGCTAATCGCGCAAACGCCAAGATAGTGTACCAGACTTCTCCCTGTGGTTAAAGAGAAAACTATTTGAGCAGGTCTTCGAGATTCTTGAGCTGCGAGGGGCTCATTCCCTTTTTACTGAGGCCAAGCGAGCTGAGGTCGGGCATACCCCTGCCCATGCCCTTAGACAAGCCCTGCTGCCTTCCTGAGCCTTTTCTTTTGCTCTTTTTGCCCCCCTTGCGCGGGCGTGACTTTTTAACCACAGAGTCCGCACCGAGGTTCATCTGCTTAAGGATTTTGCGCATGGTCTCATATTGCTTGATGAGCTGATTAACAGCAGCAACTTCCACGCCGGCTCCCCTGGCAATTCTGGCACGTCTTGAGCCATTTATTACCGAAGGTTTGGCTCGTTCTGCGGCAGTCATGGAATTGATGATGATAATCATTCTATCCAGAGCTCCCTCGTCTACCTGGCCATCTGCCAGGGCTTTTTCTCCTCCGGGCAAAGCCTTGAGGAGGGATCCCATGCCACCGAGCTTCTTCATCTGCTTATTGATAGTGATAAAGTCGTCAAAGTTGAGCTCGGCTCGCGCAAGGCGTTCTTCTTCTTCTTCGGCTATCTCTAAGTCTGCTACCTCTTGCGCTTTTTCGATGAGTGACACAACGTCGCCCATGCCCAAGATGCGCTTGGCCATACGGTCGGGATAAAACTCCTCAAGCGAGGAGGGCTTTTCTCCCTCGGAGGAATAGAGGATCGGCTTGCCTGTAACCGATCTGATAGACAAAGCTCCGCCGCCACGGGCATCGCCGTCGAGCTTGGACATGATGACACCGTCAAAGTCCACGCGCTCGGCAAAGGCTTCAACCACGCCCACGATATCTTGTCCGGTCATGGCGTCAACCACCATCAGTATGCACTCAGGCTGTACGGCATCGCGAATGGCCTCCGCCTCTGCCATCATCTCTTCATCAACATGAAGGCGGCCGGCGGTATCTATGATGACAACATCGCGCAGATTGTCGATGGCATCTTGAGTGGCATCTTGAGCAATTTTGATAGGATCCTTACCGCACCCGCGAAACACACGGATGCCAATTTCCTTTCCGAGAGCCTCAAGCTGATCTGCTGCCGCCGGACGATACACATCGGCTGCTGCCAGCAAGGGGTTGTGTCCCTGCTTCTTGAGGCGATAAGCGAGCTTGGCGGCAGCGGTAGTCTTTCCAGAGCCTTGCAAGCCCACCAGCATCCAAACGTTGGGTATGCGGGGCGAAAACTGTAGCTTGACAGCCTCGCTCCCCAACAGATTGGTGAGCTCTTCCAAAACAATGGCAATGACATTTTGTGCCGGGGTGAGGGATTCAAGCACCTCACTTGTGAGCGCTTTTTCCTTGGTAGAAGCTATAAAGTCTTTGACTACCTTAAAGTTGACATCTGCCTCCAGCAGGGCAAGGCGAATCTCGCGCATGGCTGCATCAATATCGGCCTCGGAAAGACGACCTTTTGAGCGGAGCCCAGAAAATATCGACTGTAGGCGATTGGAAAGATTATCAAACACCACGTACTCCTTTTATCGTTTAGACACTTGTAGCCCGAGGTGATGGTTCTCGTGGCCATACCCAAGCACTGTACAAGGTGCTGCACCAGTGCCACAACCCTCAAACAAAACCGTCCCAGCTCCTGCTGAATTATGCCATAAGAGCATTGACAAACTCTTGTGGGTCAAAGGGTCTCAGGTCGTCAATGTGCTCGCCCACGCCTATTCTCACGATGGGAAGCGCCAGCTCTTCAGAAATGGCCACCGCTATACCGCCTTTGGCAGTGCCATCGAGCTTGGTTACTATTACGCCGTCTAGCTCCAGGCTTGCATTAAAGGCACGTGCCTGCGCTAAACCGTTTTGGCCGGTAGTGGCATCTAAAACCAGGAGAGTCTTGACCTCAAAGGGAGTAGGCTCTACCGAGGCTGCACGCTTACGGGTAACATTGACCACCTTGGCAAGCTCACGCATCAGGTCATCAGAGGTATGCAGGCGACCAGCTGTATCGATCAGCACCTGATTGGCACCGCTTTTCTCGGCTGCTTCTATCACCTCAAAGGCTACCGAGGCGGGGTCGGCTCCTCGCTCGCGCTTAATGACCGGCACCTGCGCTCGCTCAGCCCAAATATCAAGTTGTTCTATAGCCGCTGCCCTAAAGGTGTCAGCAGAGCCCACCAAAACCTTGCGACCATTTTGGCTGCCGTCCTTGGCAAGCTTTCCTACCGTCGTGGTTTTACCTGAGCCATTAATGCCCACAAAAAGTATACAAACAGGGTTAATGTCAAAGCAATCTTCTTTGGCGGTGGCAAAGAGCTTTGCCATCTTCTCATAAAAGAGCTTCATTACGGCGGCACCATCTGGTAAGGCCTTGCGCGTTGACTCATCTTGCAGCTCGCCTACGATGCGCGTGGTAGCCATGACGCCAAAGTCGGCAGCAATCAGAGTCTCTTCCAGGTTGTCCCAAAAATCCTCGTCTACTTCAGGAGAAAGCTCAAAGTAGACGTTGAGAGACTCAGACAGTTGTTTGCGCGTGCGCGAGAGCCCTTCGCTGAGTCTATTCAGCCACGACATGATCAGCTATCTCCGTCAGCTTGTTCTACAGGAGCTTCTGAGCTGCCACGCGAGGCATAGTTGATGGCCTGCTCCAAGCGCTGGCTCACCAGCTTTGACACACCGGCGGCCTGCATGGTTACTCCGTAAAGCACATCGGCAGACTCCATGGTACGGCGTTGGTGGCTCACCATGATTATTTGTGTCTTGGAGCGCAGGTGATTGAGGTAGTCAAGGAGCCGCATTAAGTTGGAATCATCTAAGGCAGCCTCTACCTCGTCAAGTACATAAAAAGGCACCTTGCGCACACTGTACACCGCAAGTACCAGCGCCAGGGCAACGAGCGATTTTTCGCCGCCGCTCATCATGGAGAGCTTGAGAATCTTCTTGCCCGCAGGCTGAGCAGAGACCTCTATGCCTTGCTGGTCGGGATCATCTCCTTGAATGAGAATGAGCTCTCCCTTTCCTTGAGGAAAGAGGATGGAGATTATCTCTTGATAGCTCTGATTAATTTTGGTAAAGGTCTCGAGAAATTGGTTGCGCATCTTACGGTCGAGAGCCTGGGATATCTTGGCAAGTGCCTTGCGCGCTTCAATAAGGTCGGCAATTTGCTCTTCCATGTAGTCGCGGCGAGCCTTGAGTGCAGTGTACTCTTCCATGGCAACCTGGTTAACTGCACCCAGATTGGCAATTTGCGAACGAAGACGATGGGCACGTTCTTCTGAAGAGACCCGGTCGACAATTGTGGGCAGCTCAAGTGCGGCCTCCAGGGAGGTCTCATGCTCAGCGGTAATACGCTGCATGGCATACTGCACGCTGCTTTCGAGTTTTCCTTGCTCAACGAGTATGGCAGTGCGGCGCTCGTTAATCTCTGCCAGCGCGTCGCGGGCATCTTGTGCCGCCTGCGAGGCTTCGTTGATAACCTCACGTAAATTGACCGAGTCGGTCTGCTCAAGCAGAGCCTGGTCATGCAATCGTCGAGCCCAGGCATTGGCACCAGCGTGCATCTCTTGATACAGCTTGTAGAGCGGATCAATGCGCAGGTGTATGAGACCGAGCGAGCTGGCGGTTTTTGAGGAAACCTCTACGGTCTGCTCCAATCCAACTATTTGAGAGTCAAGGGCTTTGATGCGGTTGGTAAGATGCATTTGCGAACTCTTATGAGCCTCCATCTCGTATTTACACTCAGTGAGCTTGCTTGAGTAGAGGTCGCGCTCTTCTGTAGCCAAGAGCAGTTGGCTTGAGGCTTCTTCTACCTCTTCTTTCAGGTTTGCAATATCTATCTGCAGGGCATCAATACGTGTGGTGTATTCTCCCTGAAGAGGTGCCGCGGTGTCTCTGCGACGCGCAACATCCTTAATCTTGCGCTTAGCCTCATTGCTTCTATGCTCCAGCTGCAGCAAGCTGTTTTTGAGGCGCTCCATTTCTTGCTCGGCCATCTCTCTTTCGGCAGAGATCTTTGCCTGCTGTTGAGCAATCTCCAAATTGGCTGCTTGGGCTTCCTTAAGCCTTTCTTCTGCAACAGAAACCTCTAGCTCGACATTGGTTACTTCTGCCGCGTAGAGTTCGATTTCATCATTGAGCTTGTCGATGTTGCGGCGGCGCTGCAACACTCCGTCTACATCGCCGAGCATGAATCCAACGGTGAGCTTTCCGTTAGGCCACACTATCTGACCGTCAGGTGTAATGAATCGAGCTCCCGTGTTATCTTCGTGATGCGCTTTGAGAGCTTCATCAATACCTGCAACAAGATACACGTCTCCCAGTAAGGCAGACACTGCTCCATAGTGCTTGGGTGGATACTCCAGATAATCAATGAGACGAACTCCCTTGCTGGCTCTTTGCGTGCTGATGGCCATGCCGGTAAGCGGAAGGACGGCTAAAGCCGACTGGGCTAGACCCTCTTTGGCATTTGTCTTGGCCAGCTGAGACAAATGTTCTATCAGCTCGCGGCCAGCGTCACTGTCTGCTACCAGCAGCGCAAAGAAATCTGTGCCTAAAAGACGTTCTACCAGGCTTTCCATTTGCTCGGTATTGATGCCTAACGGCAGAGTGTTTTCCTGCTTGACATGCAGTGAGTCAGACAGCGGTCCAATAATGCCTCTATGTCGTGCCTTATTTTCTACTGCCCACGTAAGTGCAGGTGTAGCAGCTTCCATGGCTCGATCCACCTCTTCAAGGCTGACACAGCGAGCCTTGGCATTGAGATGCTCAGCGTTCTTTTCGTCCAGGCGGCCTTTACGCTCGTCAAGAAGGCGTAGGTGTTTAGCTATTTCGCTATGAGAGAGGTCTGACTCTCGCTTAAGCTTATCTAAATCCTGCTTGGCAAGACTTACGATCTGTTGACGCTCGCCTATAAGCTCTCGGCATGCGTTGATCTCTTCTGTCAGCTGTTGTACACGCTCGTCAAGAAGCCCTTGTTCCACGTCGAGGGAGGCAAGGGAGTCAGAGGTCTTGACCAGGTTGCCGCGAGTGGACTCAAGCGCACTTTCTTGTGCGCGCAGCTTTACGGCAGTGCGTTCGTAGCCTTCTTCTGCTGCCCTGCGCCCTTTGGTGGCAATTTCGGACTCGCGAGTAAGCGTATTGAAATTTGTGTACATGGCTGACTGGCGACCTTCGCCGGAAGAAAACTCCTTGGCAAGCTGTTCGCGCTCATTTCGCGCCTCGCTTAAACGAGACTCGCCATTGTAGATGGTGGCGCGCAAATCGCTCAGGCGGCTCACCATATTCTTTCCTTTTTCCTCTAACAGGAGCATGGTGGCGTCAAGACGTTGAATTATGGAAAGAACGCGTATGCGCTGCTCGTTGATGTCGCCAACAAAGAGTCCCTTTTCTTCTAAGATGTGCTGGCGTTTAGCCAACTCTGCCTCGCGCTCGGAAAGACGGAAGTTGGCCAGCTCGGCCTCAGCGTCTATTTCGTTGATTTTGCCCGAAAGTACACTCCACTCGGTTTGTAGGCTCCTGAGCTCGTCTACCGCAAGCGCCAGGTCTATACTGCGCAGTTCGTTTTTTGCCTCAGCGTATTTCTCGGCACGCTTTGCCTGACGCTCGAGGGGGCGAAGCTGTTGTTCTATGACGGAAATAATATCGCCGACACGCTCAAGTGTAGTGTCCATACGATCCAGCTTGCGCCCTGCAGCCTCTTTACGCTTCTTATGCTTAAGAACACCGGCAGCATCCTCTAAAAACGCATGACGATCCTCCGGGCGCGACTCCAATATTGCCGTGAGGTTTCCTTGACCTATGATGGAGTTGACCGTTCCACCAATGCCAGAGTCGTAGAGTATGTCGATGATGTCGCGGCGGCGACAGGGGGATTTATTAATGAAGTATTCGCTCTCACCGCTTCGATACATGCGCCGAGAGATAGACACCTGATCAAATTCAACTGGCAGGGTGTTGTCTGAGTTATCGAGGACCAAATCGACCTCGGCAACACCCACCGCTTCACGGGCACTCGACCCAGAAAAGATAAGTTCCTCAAGCGACTGAACCCTGAGGCTGCGCGGATTTCTCTCTCCTAAAACCCAGAGTATGGCTTCGGAGATATTGGATTTGCCTGCGCCGTTTGGCCCCACAATAACAGAAATACCGGGCTCAAAATTAACCGCGGTTCGGTCTGCAAACGACTTGAAGCCTTTTATTACGAGTGACTTTAAATACATAGGATCATTTTAGCGTTTCTTGTCGTCATCGTGGTGCTCTTCTTGAGCCTTTAAATGCTCTAGAGCCTTTGCAGCTGCGTCCATCTCGGCGTCTTTCTTTGAATGCCCCGAGCCCTTGGCGAGCACGGTGCTTCCCGACAGCACCCGAGCCGTAAAGAGCCTGTCATGGGGAGGACCGAGGGTGTCAATTATCTCATAGGTGGGAGTGATATGATCTGTTTGCAGCAACTCTTGCAGCATCGATTTGGGGTTTTCTGGCTCGCTTGCCACGCTGGTGTTAATTAAAGGCGCAAGGGTGCGCAAGACAAAACTGCGCGCTACATCCATTCCACCGTCTATGGTAAGCGCACCGACGAGCGCTTCGTAAACGTTTTCGAGAGCCGAATGCAAGCCGCGCCTGCCGGTTCCTCTCTCCGAAGACCCAAAGATAATGAGCCTCTCGATTTTGAGCTCCTCTGCAAGCCTGGCAAGCGTATTTCCGGCCACTGCAGAGACCTTGAGTCGAGTTAAAGCGCCCTCATCAAGACGGGGAAATCTATCATATATCTCTTTGGCGATGATGGCACCCAGTATGGAGTCGCCCAGGAATTCGAGTCGCTCATAAGACCCGGGAAAGTCGTTTCCGTCCGAGGCAGAAGGATGGGTCAGTGCCAAGAGCAGTGTCTGTCGGTCATTAAATCGATAATTGAGAAGCTCCTCAGCTTTGCTGAGCCTCTCGGCATGTTGTTCTACCTTGGGTATAGCATGCTCTTCTTTCTTATGCATTGCCTTGTCCATGATACGACCCTAGGAAGTAACAGCTTTGGCGATAAGTTCTGGAACACGTCTGCGTGTTGCCGTTGCCGTTGCCCGTATTCCGTTGGCAATGGCTACAGCGTTAGACGATCCATGCCCAATTCCTACCGGCGCTTGCAGACCAAGGAGCGGTGCCCCGCCGATGGCATCTATGTCCATGTGGTTTTTTAGCGCAGTAAGATCCTTCTTGATGACCGCAGCTGCGAGCTTATTTATTGTTGAGGCATAAAAAATGTCTTTGAGTTCTTTAAAGAGGCCAGAAACCAGACCCTCCATGGTCTTGAGGACTATGTTTCCGGTAAAGCCATCAGTGGTAATGACATCAAAGGTGCCGGCAAAGAGATCATTGCCCTCGGCATTACCTGCAAATCCGTTGATATTGTCCTTGAGGAGCACATAGGCATCCTGAGCAAGTTGGGAGCCCTTGGTGTCTTCTTCTCCCACATTAAGCAGGCCTACGCGTGGGTTTTTAACACCCAAAACATCGCGGGCATATATCTCGCCCATGGCGGCAAATTGCAGGAGGTATTCTGCTTCTACATCCGCATTGGCACCAGCATCGATCAACACCACGTTGCCTTTGGGGGCTGGGATTACGGTGGCAATGGCGGGACGCTTGACGCCCCTCACCCTACCGATAATAAGAGTAGCCGCCGTCATGGCTCCGCCGGTAGAGCCCGCAGAAAAAAAGGCGTCTCCCCTGCCTTCCTTAACGAGGCGGCAGCCTACTACGATAGAAGAATCCTTCTTCTGCTTAACAGCTAGGGCTGGGTGCTCATTCATCTCTATAACCTCGGTACTTGCTACGAGTTCTACGCGATGCGGAAACTGTTCTTTGAGCAAGCTTGAGGCATCAACGTTACCAACCATGATGAACTTGATGCCAAGATCCTCTGCCCGAGTGGACTCAAGTACTTGACGCGCGCCATCAACCACCACCTGGGGAGCACCATCGCCGCCCATAGCATCAACAACAACGCACACCTCTTGGTGCTCGGCGTTGGCCGGTGGAGTGTGTGGATTTGATTGCGTGTTTACGAGGTCTTTCATAGACCTACTCCGTGCTAAGAACCTCGCGACCGTTATACGTGCCGCAGTTGCCACAAACATAGTGTGGTAGCTTAACGACACCGCACTGCTCGCACAGGGAGCGAGGAGCTGGCTTGAGGACGTTATTAGCACTACGACGAGCATGCGTTACCGCACGACCGGTTTTTCTCTTGGGTACAGCCATTTTGGTGATCCTCTCAAATGATTCTCTCAATGTGATGGTTTCGTTATTGCGGGCTTATTATTAGCCGGAATCGCACTGACGAAATCATCAGACCTTCACGTCAACAAACCGTGTTGACACAGCCGATTATTGTACCATAACAATCATTTTTGTCACGCACGAGGGTGAGCCTGTTTAGTGACCTTTTGCAGGTGTTCTATAGAGAGATGGGTATAGATTTGAGTAGTCGTAAGTTGTTCGTGTCCCAGGAGCTCTTGCACGCTTCTCAGATCGGCGCCGCCACAGAGCATGGAGGTGGCAAAGCTATGGCGGATGTCGTGAGGTGTAATTGAGCTGTCTACTCCGACTCGCATGAGTCTTTTTTTAAAAGCTACTCTGATGCTATCGGCACTGAGCGGCCTTCCGCTCTTGCCAAGGAACACCCGGTTAAGCTCTTGCTCGTCAAGCTTTTTGCTCTGAATGAGTCTTGGCCTGGCCTCTTCGATGTATCGATTGAGCTTTTTAAGTGCCAGAGCATGCAAGGGCACCAGGCGTTCTTTCTTACCCTTGCCCCAGTAGCGTATCAGCTGCTCTCTGGCATCTATGTCTTGCAAGCGCAAAAAAGCAAGTTCAGAAATGCGAGCGCCGGTGGCAAACATCAGCTCAAAAAGGGCATCATCTCGCAAGTCTACTGGCTCACCGGTGCTTGAAGCCTGCAAAAGCTTTTCCAGATCTGCGTCGCTTACCACGCGCGGGAGCTGGCGAGGGCTCTTTGGGCCCGAGATGGCCGTGGCGGTACTCCGTGCAATTCCTTGCTCGGCACACCAGCGCAAAAAAGAACGAGTAGATGAGAGGTGGCGGTTTATTGATGCCTTGGAAAGCTCCTTAAGAGAGAGCGCTGCCAGATAAGAGCGCATACTGCGGCTGTCCAGACTGTTAAGATCGTAGCCCTCCGAGCTGAGCCACTCCGCAAAGCCCTGCAGGTCTTTATCATAGGCTCTCAGGCTATGCTCTGAGAAGTTTCGCTCAGCTTTCAGGGAGCTGAGGTAACTCTCAATGAGATTGTTGATGTGTTGGATCATCTCGGGGCTGGAGTTTTGATGGGTAACCTGGCTCGGATCATGGTGTAGCTCTTGGCTCATGCTCTTCAGTACTCCTGCCTGTCTTGCACAACAGTCGGCAACCCATAGGATGGCAAGAAGTTCAGCCGCTGATTGCCTTGCACAAAAGCCTTGATGGCATCCAAGGCTCTTGCAGAGTAGGCTGAATAGCGCTCTCGTTTGCTTTTTATTCGCTGCTCCAGCGGCTCCATGAGTCCGTAGTTAACATGAAGAGGCTGATAGTGCTTGGTATCTTTATTGGTAGCGTAGCTCACCAGAGCACCAAAGGTGCTGTGCTTTGGCAGCCCAGGTGCTACAAAACCTCGTAGTACTGCATACGTGTTGAGCGCAGCATAGAGCCCCGAGGCAATGGCCTCAGTGTAGCCTTCTGTGCCCGTGATTTGCCCTGCAAAGCGCAGCTTGGGCTGCGCAGGCAGCTCAAATCCAGACCCGAGCGTAGCGGGTGCGTTAATGAAGGTATTGCGGTGCATGACCCCATAGCGCACAAAGATTGCTTGTTCAAACCCAGGGATTTGCCTCAAGACCTGCTCTTGCGCGCCAAAAGTGAGATTAGTCTGAAATCCCACAAGATTCCAGGCTGTGCCCTCGTTATTTTCGGCTCTGAGCTGAATGGCTGCATAGGGCCTTTGTTCACTTCCAGGGTAGGTGAGTCCAAGGGGCTTGAGCGCTCCATAGCGCAGTGCATCTACGCCACTTCGTGCCACCTCTTCTACCGGTTGACAGGCGCTGAAAAGCTCGCGCTTTTCAAAGTCTCGCACAATAACTCGCTTGGCATTAACCAAGCTATCAATCAGAGACACATACTGTTCTTTATTGAGCATTGCGTTGAGGTACTCGCCCTCCCCCTTGTCGAAGCGCGACTGCCGCACCAGCTTTTGCCTGTTGAGACTTTCTGCCTCCACAATAGGCGCTGCAGCATCAAAAAAAGCGAGATAGTTGCTGCCAATGAGCTGGGCTATTTCTTCTGCCAAGGCGTCTGAGGTCAGTGGGCCAGAGGCAACGATGACTTGATCGACTTTGGGGTTATCGAGCAAGCTCGCAAGGCTTATCAGCTCTTTGCGTACCACTTCAATTAAGGGGTGTGCTTCGATTTTTTGTGTTATTGCCGCAGCAAATCTGCTGCGCTCAAGGGCAAGAGCCATGCCAGCAACAACCCTGCTCTCCAGTGCCTGCTTGAGCACAAAAGATCCCATGGCTGCCAACTCATGCTTGAGCGTTGCCGCCGCCGAAGGAAGCGCCAGGCTTTTAAGCGAGTTAGAGCACACAAGTTCTGCCAGATGCCCACTGTGGTGAGCCGGTGTCATGCGCCCAGGGCGCATCTCATAGAGTTGCACCTGCACTCCACGCTCCGCCAGTTGCCAGGCAGCCTCACTTCCAGCCAGCCCTCCTCCAACCACGCACACTATCTGTTGTTTTCCGTTTATCATGTTACAAGTCACACCATAGTCCGCCACTCTGTTGGTTACTAGTCAGACTGTAGTCCGTCATTGCGGCCTCCGAGCCGCAATCTAACCATAATGCGTCTCAGATTGCGGGTCAAGCCCGCAATGGCATTGGGTCTGATCAGTAACCCTCTGTTGGGGCTCGATGTTGCTTGATAATTCAACCACTTGAGGTTGGTAGAAAACCATGCTACTATTATTCTTGAATTGGCACTCGGTTGAACTTCGGATCATCGCGGGTGCCTCACTTTTTTTCTTATCGTCACCACTTCCAAGAATCAAAACTGGAACTGTAAGCTTTGGCCTTCTTGACATAAGCTCCATTTCTATATCATGATTACTCAGCTGCGAGTCGGTGTTATCGGTGTTATCAATTACCAGCAAATTGACACCTTCTTTCTTCTTTGTGTTACCAATAGCATTGCTCACAACTGATGCAGCACTGCACGCTTTTTGATGAAACCCATTTTAGCTCTTTACCAAACCCATCATCTGCAAGACCAACAGTCTGCCAATAGCCCTTCTGTTTATCATAGTAGTGCCTGTAATCATATTGAAAATGGAAGGGATATCCTCTTTGTGTCAACCTCTGAGCAGTGATGAGCTCGTGAGGACGCATCTTCATAATGATAGTCTTTAATTTTTCATCTGCAAAACTAACAGTGGGGGTTAATCCAGATAGAACCCAAAGGATATCTCTTCTTTTAAGCTCTTCTTCTACCTGGCTTAGCTCTGCCGCTGTCAAGCTTGCCCCAATTCTCATGCCGAGTACTTCTAATGCATCCTCGATAGCAGCTCTAATAGCTAAAGGGGCAATTGTCAGCTTACTTGTATCCAAGTACACTCATTTTAAATGCTTCTTCTTGGTTTGGTCATATAGCGGGCGTCTCTGAGTTTGATTATCTGGCCGTCAATCTCCAGTTTGGTGATGACGCGAATTACTTCAACTACATCCTTGCTCAGCGCGCTGGCCAGTGCATCTGCTGTCATGGGGTTGGCGCTCAGGTCTTTAAGAATGCGCGCCGTTAGCTGTCTGAGGACAATTTCCTGTGGCCCAAGTGCATGCTTGGGCGCGGCACCTGGCTGCAAGCTGCTGACAACTTCTTCTTGAGAGCAGTGCTCCGCTTGTGCATACAGATCAACGCAAGCCAGAGAGGCATATTCCGAGCCAAAAATGTGCTCAAGTGCATCATCAAAACTTTCATCATCGACAATTGGTAGAGCGCCCTGCACGAGCAGTCTGTTAGAGCCCCTTGACTCTTTTGAGTAAATGGGCCCGGGCACAACAAGCACTTCATTGCCAAGCGCCAGGGTGTGATCGGCTGTCTGAAAGGTTCCACTGGGCAAGCCGGCTTCAACGATGAGTGTGGCCTTTGCCAAGGCAGCAATGATGCGGTTGCGTTTGCTAAAGGCCCATGCAAGCGGCGCTGAACCCCAAGGTGCTTCTGAGAGAAGTACTCCCCTGGCAGCCAACACCTCCTTAAAAAGGCTGCGTGCTCGTAGTGGGTATACCACATCTGCCCCAGAACCCAACACTACTATCGTTTGTCCACCAGCCTCAAGTGCACCTTGGTGGGCAGCCATATCGCAACCAATGGCACCGCCAGAGACAATCGTGATGCCTTTTTCAGCCGCCTTACGAGCAAAGCGCTGGGCACATTCCAAACCATAACTGGTAGCCTTGCGTGCCCCTACGATGGCAACGGCTGGCGCATTAAGGGCTTTAACGTTACCAAGGGCGTAGAGCTTCTTGGGTCTGTCTTTGAGCTCAAGCAGCTGATGAGGAAAAAGCGGGGAGCCAGGTAACAACTCAGAGCGCTCTGGCAGCACGCAATGCTGCTTACCTTGCTGCAGGGTCAGCTGTCTCAAATCGGCACTCTCGGATAATTCATCGAAGAGCGCTCTCGATGCCAGCTGCTTAGTGGCTCCCATTGCCGCACCTCCCCTCCGCCCTAAAGGTCAGTGCCTCTAAGATGTGCTCGGACAAGACCTGTTCATGCTGCTCCAGGTCTCCTATGGTGCGCGCGACCGACAGAGCGCGCATGATACCTCGCCCGCTGAGGTTGAGGTGCTCTGCGGCTTCTTCCAGACAGCGACGCTCCTGCAAGCCAAGCTCGCAGGCCTCAAGTAAACGTACTCCTTCTCCAGCAAAGCCCTGGCTGCTTATACCTTCTAATATCTCGTTTGTGCTGCTCGCCTTGCTTCCTTTATTCCTCTGCCTGCTCTTGCGCTGGCGAGCAAAGTCTTGTGCCTCTAGTACCGTACTGCGCATATGGGCGGAACTCTTGCCGCTGCCGGTTGCCAAAACCTCTCCAGGCTTTGAGCGCCACACATCCAATACCATGTCGATGCGATCAAGCAGTGGGCCACCAATACGCAATTGATACTTACGAATCTCTGCCTCGTTACAAGAGCAGTTTCGGTCTGGGTCGCCATAATAGCCGCATGGGCAAGGATTGGATGCAGCCACAAGCATGAAGTCCGCTGGTAGAGTCGTTGTTCCTCGTGCTCGCGCCAAAGATACGGTACCGGTTTCTATTGGCTGTCTCAGCATCTGTAGCACCGCAGAGCCAAACTCAGGAATCTCGTCCAAAAAGAGAATGCCATTGTGGGCAAGCGTTACTTCTCCCGGGGTAACCGGGGAGCCACCTCCAAGCAGCCCTGCCTTAGTAGCACTGTGATGCGGAGAGCGAAACGGCTTTTGCCCCTCAAGGATTGAGTCATAGGAGAGACCTGCAACCGAGTGAATCATGGCGGCTTCATAGCGCTCTTGATTGCTCAAAGATGCCATAATCGTTGGCAGCCTACTGGCAAGCATTGTCTTACCAGAACCAGGTGGCCCAATCATCATAAGAGCGTGCTCTCCTGCTGCGGCAATGATAAGTGCGCGTTTTGCCAGATCGCTACCCGCTATGTCGCTGTAGTCGTGGGTTGCTTGATGGGGTGTCTTGCTTCTCTGTAAGGGGTCAGTAAAACTCCCTGTTTGCAGATCAATGAGACTGTCAAGACAGTAATGCCTTCCAGGCATGTCAGAAAACACTCCCTGCTCGGCTACAGCACTCAACATGCCCACACCTTGCTCACGTGCCAGTTGTTCGTATGCCAACATGCCTCTCACTGACCGTACACTGCCATCAAGCGAGAGTTCTCCTATACAAAGATGGTTAACGATGCCCTCACCACCGATTTGCCCAGTAGCCAGCAGGATTCCAAGCGCTATAGGCAGATCAAAGCCAGATCCACTCTTGGGAATATCGGAGGGAGCGAGATTGACCAGAATATGCACATGAGGCACGTTAAATCCCGAGGCGCGCAGCGCCGCCCTTACCCTGAGACGTGCTTCATTAACTGCTGTGTCGGGCATGCCCACGATGCTGATACCAGGCAGCCCATTGCTAAAGGAAACCTCCACAGAAACAGGCTTGGCTTCCACGCCAATAATGGCCGCAGTCTGCACATACTTTGTTTTACCATCGTGACACTCAAGCATTATTCACCTGCACCAAAGGCATCGCGATGATGACGAAGCAGGCATTGAGACTCCCCTGTCATCTTTATGGCAATGACATCAAATCTTACGCGCCCAGAGGGGCGCTGGTTTTGTTCCAGGTAGCACAGGGCAATTCTTTCGTATCTATCGCGGCGCTCGGCGGTTACCGCATACTCAGGAAGCCCCTTGTAGGATAAAGACCTGGTTTTTATCTCTATAAAAACCAGGGTGTCGTCTTCGAGCGCAATAACGTCTGCCTCACCCGCAAAGCATTTCCAATTGCGCTTTAAGATATCAAAGCTGTTGTCTTTGAGATAAACGCATGCCAAATCCTCACCGAGCTTGCCAAGCCTTTGATTTTTGCCCGTGGCAGTAGTGGTTCTTTGACAAGAAGCTCCAGGCTCTTTGCCCTGCGCATTGGGGTTTTTCTTTCGTTTTGCCGACGTGCTTTTTGTGGCTGTGCCTTTGGTCTTGCCTTTTGCTGCTTTTGTTTTAGTTACTGTGTCGAGCTGAGTTTTTATTGCGAGCGTACCGTCCATAGTTCTCCAATCGTTATGTGTATTGATTAGAGTATGAACAGCTAAACCAAACTCCCCTACCACCACGTCAAAACCACAACAAAAATATGGATTTGGATTCAGTTAAGAATTGGTTAAGTTTGTTGCCCTGTTAGAGACGCAGTGTACTAAAAACTCTCCTGCAAGATACCAGCGCAGAAGCTTTTGCGGTGTAATTCTGACAGACCGTGTTTTTTGATAGCGGAAATGTGCTCGGCAGAACCATAGCCTTTATTAGACTGCCAACCGTAACAAGTATAATCATTACTGTACACAGTCATCAGGGCATCTCTGTGCGTCTTTGCGAGGATTGAGGCAGCAGCTATGCAGGCAGCTCTACTATCTCCTTTGGTAATGGCTTGCTCTTTGGCATGTATACCCAGAGCAACGCCATCAATGAGTACGATGTCTGGCTCACCTGCCCCAGCTATTACTGCGCCCAAGGCTTGCTTCATGCCTTGGCGTACGGCCTCTACAATGCCCATAAAATCGATAGAAGGAGCTTCAATGTCTATAATGCTAAAACTGCTAGCAGTTTTAATGATGTGCCTGGTGAGCTCCTCGCGTCTTTTGGCGCTTAGCTTCTTTGAGTCATTAAGGCCGCTGATGCGTTTCGTGAGCGGTAGCGAGGTTGCTGCAACAGTAAGAGGTCCAGCAAGTGATCCCCTGCCCACCTCGTCTATACCAATGATGTTGAGCCCTCTCCCGCAGTCCAACTCCTCAAGAAAGCCATAGAGAGCCTGATCAAGGGCAGCAGTTTTTTCTACCCTGCTGAGCTTTGGAGCAAAATGAGAATCGGTTATTGAGACAAGCATGGAGAAGTTTGTTGAGTATACCTGGAAAAGCGATGACTAATGAGCCCTTCTTTAGAAGCCCTTCTCGCGGATGCGGGCAGCCTTGCCGACCTTCTTGCGCAGATAGTAAAGCTTGGAGCGACGTACGGCACCGTGGCGCACAACTTCGATCCTATCAATCTTGGGCGAGTGCACAGGAAAGGTGCGCTCAACTCCTACGCCAAAGCTGATCTTGCGTACGGTAAAGGTCTCGCGGCTCGAAGCGCCATGCTTACGAATGACATCGCCATGATAAACCTGAATGCGCTCTCGATTGCCCTCGGTAATGCGGTAGTGCACCTTGACATTATCGCCGACAAAGAACTCCGGAACATCTTGCTTTATTTGTTGCTGCTCAAGAGCACGAATGATATCCATGATAGTTAACTCCTGTTTTCTTCCAATCAATTGATTATCGTCTTCAAGGCGCAAAACCTCAAGCCCTCTTTCAGACGCAGAGAAGAATTATAACGCAACTGGCACTCTAAACAAGACTCTTTCAAAACATTTTGTAGCCCTTGCGCAACTCCTGCCGGGGCGACACGCAATCCTAAGAGGGCATTTTTGTCCGTAGCCATCATGCTGTATCTGCTAAGTCCTTTTCAACAAGACTTCTCAAATAATCCGACCTGCTCATGTTTAACGACTTAGCCCTGGCATCTATAGCTTGTATCCTTGATCTTGGCTCCTTAAAGGTTACTGGTTTAAGCTCCTCGCCAAAAAGCAGTGGGCGTCCAACGATAATCTCTTCAAAAGGAACGCCTGGGTACTCCCCACGCTCAGCAGCTTCAGACCACTCCTCGATTTGTTGAGCGGTTACCCCATACTTCTTTTCGAGTTTCTTGGCGTCCATATTCATCACTTCCTTGCCATTCCCAGCTCTTTAAGTATCTTTTCAGTAGGCGGCACTTTTACATGGTAGATTAGCACGCCAAATGGCTTGTCAATTGCTATGAGCTCGATAAAATTGCCCTTTCTGTCAAAACCAATAGCCACCATCTGGTCAATGTTAGGCAATGCACGTCGTTGCTTTCTGATGAAATTGCCCCATGCGTAAATCACATCTTCTTTGGTCAGTCCATGTTTTACAGCATTTGGATGCACTTCAATAGCAAACAAGCAAACAGCCTCTCTATTACGTACTACAACATTGTACTACGTAATAGAAGTGTTGGTCAAATTCAAAGAATTAGCTTTTTAGCCGCCTTGAATTATGGTTACTGATCAGACCAATTCGTCATTGCGGGCTTGACCCGCAATCTGAGACGCATTTTGCTTAGATTGCGGCTCGGAGGCCGCAATGACGGACTACAGTCTGACTAGTGAATTATGTGCTACCGGTCACACATCTGTCGCCTTTGGCCAACCCATTATTGTTGTCCTTACTGTCAAGCTAAACATCGCTTCTTGAGATTGCCTATGCTACAATAGCCCAGTGTCATTGAGGGTACGGTAGCAGTGCCCAAACAGTCTTTTTCATAGCGCAATGCATACACTTGTTTATCTAATGTCAAAGGAAGGTTAGGCAGATATCATGGGTTTATTTGACAGAGTTTTTTCTCAGGAAAATCATAAGAATATAATTATTGTTAGCATCATATTGATTATTGCGGGCGCAGCAACTCTAGTAGTCAATGCAGTGACCTATGATAGATTAACCGAAGCAAGTCAAATGAAGAGTGATGTCACCTACTCAGTAAGTGCGACAAATGTCGAGCGGGTAGCAACCGAGATATCATCTGCTGAGCTCACCGGTCTTGTAATCCCGGAGTATGAATATGAAGGTGATTATGATTTGTATAGCTTTACGCTTGGCCAAGACCACCTCTTGATTCTTTCAGCTGTAAGCACGGCGCAACCAACCAAGAACATACGCGGTCATGCTATTGCACTTGATAGAAATTCCTCGTCACTGCTTGATAGCATGGTGTCTGCCCAGGAGCGCACGGACGGAACAACTTACGGAGCCTATGTTTTATGGCATGTGCCATCATCCTTTTTATACACTTATCTTGCTATATGCGCCTTGATAATCGCAGGGCTGCTACTCCTGTGTTTGTTCGTGGCAAAAAGGAGCAACAATCAAAAAGACGTAATAAGGCTGCGCGGCATGGGCGGCGGCGGTTACAACGTGCGGAGATAATAGTCTTCAAAGGAGCAGGTCAATGGACTGGAAGACTATCAAGATATTTATCAGCAGCACGTTTAATGACATGCATGCCGAGCGCGATTACCTCATTAAGTATGTGTTCCCCGAGCTGTCCGAATGGTGTGAGGAGCGTAGGATACGGCTCATTGACATTGATTTACGCTGGGGTGTGACTTCCGATGAATCGCAATCCAATAATGCCGTGCGAAAATGTCTTGAGAACATCGATGAATGTCGGCCGTTTTTCCTCTGCATGATAGGACAGAGACGAGGGTGGGTGCCTAACGACCCAGTGCGACTTGAGCATGATCGAAAAAAACGAGCACTGAGCGGCAGTGGCAACTGGCTTCAATATGAAATCAGCGATGAAACAGCTGCTGAGTATCCGGAGCTCTTAAAAAGAAAGCGCATGCCAAGTGTGCAAGGGGTAGATGACTTAGATATGCCTGTACAGTACTGCTCTGTCACAGAAATGGAGATAGAGCATGCACTTCTTGAGCCAATGTACCGCATTTTGGACTGGGATGGTGAGCAGCAAGACAGGCAAAGCCCCCTGCCGTGCAATGCGTTGTTCTTGCAGCGACAGGACAGCTTTACCTCCCTGTTGTCTCCCGAACACCGTTTGATTTATACCAATGATGAGTTGCTTATATGGGGCGATGACCCCAAAAGAGCGGATAAAGCAGTTAATGAACTTGTGGAGACGGTCAAAAATGGTGGATATGAGCTGGTTTCCTATTCTGCTCGGTGGGATGAACACGTTCAGTCGCCCGAGCTTTCCGCAGAAACAAACGGTGGCATCATCAGCAAAGGGCGTTTGGTGCTGCCATGCGATTTTAAAGATATTCTTATCAGCAGGCTCCAGGCGCTCATTTTAGGCACAGATGGTTTTCGAGACAGAGTAGAGCCTGTTGCACCACCTGTTGACCAATATGAAATCGATATGCAGCAGCAGGAGCAGTTTCTCAATGCTGTAACGGATAGTGTCGTCGGGCGAGAAGAGCTCATCAACGAGATGAATCAATACCTCGCAAATGATTCTCAACAAATAATGCTGCTCTCTGCACATGCAGGTTACGGAAAGACGACACTGTTGAAGAATGTTATCAAGCAAGCGAGCTCAAACCGGCTGCTCTACCGGTTTTGCGGGGTGTCGGATCTAACGACTGACCCCTATGCGCTCTGGGATGCACTCTGCCATGAAGCTGGGGTGCACACACCTTCATCACTTGATGAACTGAGCAAAGAGTTGCCGAGGCTGCTGGCCGATATTGCTCAGCTCGGTGTCAGCGCCATCGTGATTGATGCCGTAGACCAAATGCAAAATGGACTTGCTATGCTCAATTGGTTCAAGCGCCTGTTGCCTGACGGATTGAAGTTGATAATAAGCATAAAAATGGATGATGCCAACAAACCGCTCATCGATAGCTTAAGTCAAGACACCGTAATCAATCATTGCACAGTAGGCTCTTTGAGTGAGCAAGCAGTTCAATTCAGTTTGATTGAGAACTTCCTGCTTCATTATATGAAGGCTTTGGACAATGAACAAAAGAAGGAGTTGTGTGCAAAAAACAGTTCCGGCAACCCGCTGTACTTAAAAATTGTTCTCCATGAACTACGAAGGTTTGGGTCATTTAAGCAGCTGCCGCAAGAAATCGAAAGCTATGGGCGCACACCGCTAGAAGCATTTTCAAAGATGCTTGACAGGATGGAGCATGACGTAGCTTATGAGGTCATAGATCACGAAAGGCTGGTACCGCTCGTATTTGGACTGTTGTCCTGTGCGCGCAATGGGCTCACAGAACAAGAGGTCATCCTTTGCGTGCTTCGTGTCATCAAACAAGACGTGGATGAGGAGCACAAGCTCAAAGAGCTGCTGCCCGGGTCAGTGAGATTTATTCTCAGGCAAGTGAGACCTTTCATGGCAAGGCGCGATGGAAGGATCGATTTTCTGTTCGATAGCTTTAAGGAAGCAGCTTATATGCGCTATGCAGCTTCACATAGAGCTTTGCATAAGACGCTCATGGAATACTTTCAAGGAGAGTGCGATCCCTTTGGAAATAGCACCTACGATTCGGATAATGCCAGAGCGCTCGTTGAGTTTGGTTTTCATACCACAGAGTATGACCACCATGAGGGAGAGCAGCTTTACGGCAGCTTGGCTTATTTGGATGCACGCTGTAATAAGACGGCCTTACAGCCCCTGCTTACGGAGTTAAAGCAATTCAGCTCTGAGCTATGCAGCAGTTTTTATTCTGTAATACTGCGTTATCAGCCCTTATTATCAAGTTTTCCAAACATGCTGTTTTCAATATGCCACGCAAAAAAGTCAACGCCGGTTCATGCGCAGGCCAAAGGCATGCTTTTGGACGGACGCTGGACAAAGCCCTGGCTTGATGCCAAGCAAGTTTTTGCGATTCAATGCGATGATGCTGTGTCTGAAGAAGAGGATGACGCCCTTGCCTTGAGTCTTGTTGCCGAGTCTGAAGAGTATGTCTTCAGCACCGGCTGCGCATTCTCGCAAAATGGCTCGCTCTTTGTTTTTGCTGAATCACTCGAGCGCCTGCGGGCATTTGACACCAAGTCTTTTGAAATGCTTTCTTGCTTTATTGGCGTACGCCCGGTGAGGACTACCGCAATAAAGGTTTCGCCCGATAACAAATATCTTGCCATTGCACATGAGGATTCGACGATAGAGTTGTTTCGGCTTGCCTATGGCCCTGAAGGGCAATTATTGCAGGCAACCGCCATCATGGTTGAGCTTGCTGCCTTTAAGCCAAAGCGCGGGCTTTCTTCATTTGGTTTTCTGAGCGGGTCTTTTTGCTACCAGTCTGATGCAACCACAATCAGAGCGTACGATATAGAGGCAGCGTCGTTTACCGATATACTAAAGACGCAGCAGCCAATCATTTTGGACGCGGTTATATCATTGGCAGATCACGCTGTTTTTTCTGCTCGTCAGGGCATGGTTTCTGACATTTATGGCTACTCTTATATCAAAAAGGTCATAACAAAGGTCACGGTATTCGAAAGTGTTTTTGTACGCTGTATGTGTGCAATTAACAGCAGCTGTTTTGCAGTTGCTGTTTCTGATAATCGCATTTTTGTTCTTGATATCAACGCAAAGATATTGTCGGAAATAAAAACGGAGACAGATGTAAAATCCATCACTAAAATGGAGCAAAGACTGTTGATTCTGTGTCGCAGCGATGAACTTATCTCTTGGGACTGGGCGGCACATGACTTGGAATTACTTCATGTTGCAAAAGCGGAAGACCGGCATTTCAACGAGTTGGCAATCTCTGACCAAGGCAACATATTGACTATCTACGGCGCAGCAATCGCCAAGTTTGAAATGCAAAAGAGCGCATATGGCGCGTGGGGCGCAGTACAGCGAATACTGGCTGTAGACGAACTGCCTGAGCTCACCGCCGTTGTTTATGCTGATGATAACAGTGTGACGGTTCAAAGAGAGGGCTTTTCATCAGAATCCGTCAAGCTAGAAAAGAATGTCAAACATACGGCATGCCTTACGTCAAAGGGTATATATCTGCCCGGTGAGTATGGTAAAGGATACTTCCTCGCAGCCAATCAAACACGATTTGAGCACTCAACACAGCAGGGAGAGGCTATCCGAAACCTGAGATACTTCTCTGCCTCTGACGGGTGCCTGTATACCATTGATAACCTGTGGAACCTGCAATGCAAACAAAGTGGTTTTTCTTTTGATCTTTCTCACTACAAGTTTAATACTATTAATATCAGTGCTCTAGAAGACCATGTCTTCATGTATGGCCTTGCAAGCGGGTCGCAAGCTGTCAGTGATACCTCAACTGGGCATGAACTCCTGAGCGGACTACTTCTGATATTTCAAGTCATTAGCCCTGGCTGGCTTCAGTTTTGCGGGCAGCGAGTAATTTCAGAAAAGTATGGAAAGCTGGCGGATGTAGCATTTCATAAGGAAACGGAACGGGTTTTCGTTATATTCAACACTCCTCATTCCTCTAAGAGCAACGATTATTTGCGCGTTGGCTTTGGCACTAAAGAGGAATGGCTTTCTGGTAATGAAAGCCACAGGGATATCAACATCAGTCGAAAATCGGACGCAGACATAAGCTCGGCTTGTGCGACAGACAGCTACATGGTTTGCTACCAAGGGAGTGTCTTTGCCTTTGATGTGTCCACCATGGAATATCTTGCTGCAATAGCCATTGATAATTCGATAGACAGTTTGCAAGCTTCGCAAAGCAGTAATGAGCATGGTCTCGCCCTCAGTGGCGATTCCACGGAAGTGTATGAGATTACGATTCGATTCTAAAAGAGGAGGAAATAGAAATGCAAAACCATGACTATTTTATGCAGACAAATCAAATGCTAGTTGAGAGCAGGCGCTTTAAGGAATCAATCGACCTCTGCGAGTATGCCCTATCATCGGCACAGTGGAGTGCGCAGATTGAGCGGCAGTGTAACGCACTGAGCCGCTGGATGCTAGCGCAAACGTATTCCAAAACAGGCAATGCGGTAAAGGCGCGAGAGGGGTACATCAGTTTTCTTAATTACGTGGACGCTGATATTTCAATGGTTAGCGCGGTTTTCCAGCTCAGGGAGGTCATGGAGGATATGTACACAAAGGCCTGTCATGACATGGGTCAATTGGCCATTTCCTATGATGAGTATTTTTTGTATATAAAAAAGATAGAGACTGTTAGGCAGCATACGCAAAACCAAAGGGCGCAGATGGAAGCTGTCCAGTCTAATCGCAATAGCGGTGCATCATGGAGCGATAACATTTATCAACTAGCCGAACTAGAGCTCACCTCTGTTGAATCAGGCGATTTAACCAGATTGTCATATGCTGCGTCTATGTTTTCTCTCTACTTGGCCTACCCACAAATCGACCCGCCTATTGATGTGCTACGAATAGCAATTGTCAATTACAGCTCGTTTATTTGCAAGCTTGTCGGCGAAAGCATCCTCTACTGCGCCGCAAAAAAGCAACCGGCAAATCCTGATAATTATCGGTTTATCTATGATACTGCCCTTGCACTGGTCAGTGAATACTTAGATGACATGGAAACACATGACGCTGCAAAAGAAGCTCTGGACAAGCTCACATCTGCAATGGGCGAGAGTGTAGACAAACTTAATTTCCACAACAATGGATATGCCTCAGTTGCGCCATCAGACGCTCACGATTTTACTCCGCCACTGCTACTGCAAGAGCAGATGAAGCAAACTCTGAGCACGCCGGACTCATCAACAAAACCTAGCCGGGGATGTGTGCCTGCCGCAATAATCCTGCTTCTGGCGATTGCAGCAATAATCACTGTAGTTGTAAAATTTTTGTTGTAGGAGCAAGACTTCTCACCGCGACCTACGGGCCACCCCCATTGCCCTAACATACAGCTGTATTTAACAGTTTAACTATGGTAAAGCGTTTCATGCTACACTGTACTTACAAATTCCTTCGGGATTGCCCCCTTGGCTAGCCAGGGGGGCTAACTTTTATTTAGCAGCACCCGCGCGAGTGCATCTTTTAACTCCTGGTATTCACCTGCATTAATCATCCCCATTCTGTTGGCCAGCCTGGCAGCGTCAAAGGTCTTAGCCTGGCTCAGCAAGGCAACGCTTCCCTACCAATAGATCTGACAGGATGGTAATACTTGCCGCGCCTATCAGTCGTGGAGAGGGGGACACCCCAAAACATTTGCTTGCTGAATTTCTTAACCACAACTACGGGGCGGTTGAAGTAAGCGCCCTTGCATCTTCTTCAAAGCCAATATTCTCGCCGATACTTACCCAAAAGACATCACGCTCTTTAAAAGCCACTCTCTCTCGCCTACTGTTGATTTCAGACTTCTTGGGCATCCACCGTTTATAGTCTTTAATCTTCATCCAATATCCCATCTGCTCACTTACCACTAAGAAATAACTAATGGCTGACCATCAACTTGAACACATCCTAGAATTGCCCTTTTAAGAAGACGCATTGCTTGATTGTCTTCGTCTCATACCCATAAAGCAAAGCAACATCGCTGTCCAGGAGCAGCTGCACTCCCCTGATGCTCAAGATGAGAGATTTAGTATCAACCAAAGAGACGCTGTAGCCCCCTCGGTAACATCTTGTATCAACCCTTCAATCATATCATCCTCTCTCTCTATATATCATAATTTCCTTATTTTGGCATAATAGCCTAGTTTGCTTGCCCTGACAAGAGTGCACAAAATTTCAATAAGCTGTGTAGAAGTGGAAATAAATAAGTGGGAGATTGCTCCTGTCGTGTTCGCTCGCTATTGTCGCCCTACACGCTTGGCGGAGCCAAACCCAATTGTCGCTCTGTCGCGTTCGCTCGAAGAGCAGTTCCTGCACCATTTGGCTTCGCCAAATGGTGCAGGATAAGGCCGCAGGGCCCACTTGCACCCTGGGCATATTGGGGACACTTCTAGCTGTGTCTCTAGCGGGACATAACTCAGCACTATTCTTTTTTTTGCTTGGCTGATGAGGCTGGTGATTAATCTGAGCACATCGTAAAACTGCCCTGCGCTATTGTCGTCCTACGCATCGTAAAGCAAAATCCTAGTGGGAACAGGAAGCAGCAAGCAGAAAACAGTACGGAGCGCCTAATGAAAAGCCAGCTCATATTGTGTTATGATACACGCAGAAGGACGATTGACGAAGGGAGGTTGGCCATGGCAACTTCTAGTATTGGAAAGCTAGTCATTATTGATGACAATGCAGCGGATCGGATGATTGCTCAGATAGAAGAGCAGGAGGCCAACCCGCGCCCATTCAAGCGCCGTAAGATTAAGTGGGGCGACCCAAAAAAGCTGGCTGAAGCACTCAGCACGGAGTATGCCGATGAGAAATGATCTTCGGCTTAATTCGCTGAGAGAACAGTTGCATCTTAATCCTGAAAAACTCCTTGATCTCGAAAAGAAGCTCAAGGAGTTCTCTTGTACTCGGGATAATGACATCGAACGTTTTATCCAAAGCAACGCTATTGCTTTTGAGAGAAGTGGGCTGGCACGAACATACTTCTACACCCTGCTCGATAAGACAAGTGGAAAAGAAAGGACTGGCATCGCAGCATATTTTTCTGTGGCAATCACGGCAGCGGATTTTAGTGGTGTTGGCAGGAGCAAACGCGAGAAAATTCTTGGACGTACTCCAGCGCGAGAGAGGCAGGACTACTTTGGCGGCTTACTCATTGCTCAATTAGCCAGAAATGATTGCTATGATGGGAGTGTAATCACTGGCGCCGAGCTAATGAGCGACTGTCTTGAGGTGATCGAGCAAGGCAGGGACTTCGTTGGCGGAAGAGCACTCTATCTTGACTGCAAAAAGGCGCTTGTCCCCTACTATGAAAAATTTGGCTTCAAAGAACTCAGATTAAGTGAGGATGACAGCGGTCTCTCCACATTGTTCATGGGGCTCCCGCGAATCCACCCACCCCTGTCTTCCTGAGCAAAGTCGAAGAATCCAGTCGTTGATGTGCTTATCAGATGGTCGAGGTGGATGAGGAACAGGAAGCAGCCAAGCAGAAAACAGGACCTGCTTGCTTTGAGAGCGCAGCCTAACAAAAACCGCTATCATATTAGCAACAAAAGCACCAAGAAGCTCTCTGTCGTCCTGCGCGTTGCGAAACGAGTCTCTTGTCGTCCTGCGCATCGCGCAGCGATGTTCAGGACTTGCTTCAGCCTCCAGCACCTGCAAGCCAAAACCAGAAAGGGCCAACACAAAAATATGCCCTCAGTACCAACAAAGAAAATCTACGACATTTCAAAAGAGATACTGCTCGCTTGCGGACTGCCCACTGAAGACGCAGACATTGTAGCCGATACGATTGTCAGCGCACACCGCAAGGAAAAACATACGCATGGTCTCGGGCGGCTCTCCATTTATCATCGTAAAACCAGCTCTGGGCTCATGTCTCCTACAACTACTATAAAGAAGGTGTCTGACAGAGGGGTCGTAGCAGTTTATGACGCAGAAAACGGATTTGGGCAGGTGGCAGCCTACAAAGGTATGCAAACTTGCCTTGAAAAGGCAGCCGCACTAGGCATAGGGGTTGTTGCCATTAGAAACAGTAACAGCTTTGGCACCGCCGACTACTTTGGAGAAATGGCCGCAAAAGAAGGTATGGTAGGCATAGTGATGGGCAATGCGTCGCCCGCGCTTGCTACACCTGGCGGCAACAGAGCCCTTGTGGGCACAAACCCCCTTTGCTTCGCTTTTCCTGGAACAGGGGCACACCCTCCCATAGTCCTCGATATGGCCTGTTCGGTCGTGGCCCGCGGCAAGATACGGATGGCACTGAAAAACGGAGAGAAGATTCCTTCGAGCTGGGCCGTTGACGCTGATGGTATCCCAACTGACGACCCTGAAAAGGCCTTGGAAGGAATGATAAACGCAATAGGTGGCTATAAGGGTTTTGGGCTAGCCTTGGTTGTGGATATCTTGGCAGGTCTGATGTCTGGCTCGGCATTTGCTGGGGATGTTAAGGCGCTTAATGCGCCGGAAGGCTTCTCGCGCTATGGGCACTTCCTTGCGGCAATCAACACCAGCTTCTTTCTTGACGACACTGAGTATCAGAAGAGGATGGACTATCTGGTAGATCAGACAAAGGGCTGTGGCGAACCTGGCGCGGTTTTATTACCGGGTGAACGATCCTTCCTTAATTCACGAAGAAATACTGAAGATGTGGATTTGCCGGAGAAGCTTGTAGATGATACCAATGATTTAGCTTCTCTGATAGGAGCCGGGGTTCGGTTGTAGTTTATACATGTTTCCGTAAGTCGTGCGCGCTTAGCATTATGCGTCATGCGTGCTTGGCGTGTGTGTGTCTGGCAGTGTGTCAGGCAAAGTGCGTCTGGCAAAAGTGCGTCTGGCAATGTGTTTATAGGTTTAATGATTCATGCTATACCCTGTTTTCCGCAGCACTCTCTAGAGTTTTTTTGTCTAAACCGCTGGTAGATGGCTTTAATCTGCCGATTCTGCATGAGTATTTTATGTGCTGGAATACCCGAATTCGCTATTTCTTTTTTAC
>Ga0123356_10000176_pt1 | contig 72896 bp, 59 predicted proteins | sample TergutEmb28metaG_2_FD_92546 | JGI IMG/M metagenome (GOLD analysis project Ga0123356, IMG submission 92546) | Embiratermes neotenicus P3 segment gut microbial communities from Petit-Saut dam, French Guiana - Emb289 P3 | ecosystem: Host-associated > Arthropoda: Insects > Digestive system > Gut ...
ACCAATATGGGCCCGGGCACCGAGTTTGCCGTTAGCCATCATGGGATACCGGTACAAGTTCCCCACCTGGTCAACCCCCAAAACCTCGCCACGACCATCACGATCCATATCTGGCGAAGCCATAATCTGGCCAAACGGCGTCACCGGCGGCGGACCAGGATCCGGTGGCGGCGGTGGCGGCGGCTTGGGGCTGCTCGCGTCGTAGGTGCGCAAAGTCGGCAGCTTGGCGTAAAGCCTGTTGCCGGGGCAATCGGTCGAATTGACATCGCGGTGCCCGGCTACCACTGGAACCGCCACTGTCTTGCCTGGGTATTTCACCGTGGCCTTGAGGTTAGAGACGTTTGATGTGCTCAAACGCCAGGCCATCAGACGACCAGCGGCGTCAACCGCCTTACCGGGCGGCTCAACAGAGGAGTAGGTGCCCAAGATCGACACGCCAACCGAACCAGTGTTATACGGGGCGGCGTGAGCCCCAACCACGTAGGCGCCTAGTGAACCGGAGCGCGCCTCCCAAATGCCACCTTGGCTGTCAACAACGAAGTTGTAGCCAATGTCGCTCCAACCGCGGCTATCCATGTGGTAGTTCTGAATGCCGCGTAAGACTCCCGGGGCTTGGGCCGTGGTGGTGCCGTTGGCGCCGGCAGTGTGATGCAGGACGGCGCCAGAGAGCTTGGCCGGGGCCGGATCGAACTTGCCTGGTTTCCTGGTGGTCCACTCAGTGCGCAAATGGATGGCCGGTTTGGCGGTCGCCTGGGGCTGGGCCGGCGCAGTTTGAGGCACGGCCGCGCCTGCGGGCAGGGCACCTGACGCCACCACCGGGGTGATGCCCAGTGGCAAGTCCGCCCCAGGCTGGGACAGAACTTGGACCTGGATGGCGGTCGCCTCTGGGGCCACCAGCGGCTCGGTGCCAGCCTTGGAATTGGCCGCCTCTGCCGTACCCGGATCCGGCGCGTCGCCGTCATCGGCCCCCGCCTCAACGTCAAACCACTCACTCCAGCCGTTGTCATCAGCCGTGCGCACCAAGACCCGACCGGGCTCCTGTCCTTCAGACCAACTGACCCCGGCAACGTAGAACTCCTCAGTCAACAAGGCCGGGGAGACCCAGCCCGTGATGGCTCCGGCCGGGTCGTCAAGGGCCACCTCTTGGGCCGGAGTGGCGCTTAGATCGAGGTTGTCTACCTCCCCTGGCGACGCCGGGTCAACCACGGCGTCCAAGTCAGCCGGGGCGTCATCGCCTGGAGCGACGTTGATGTCCTGGCCCTCGGCCTCGATCGCCCGGTCGACTGCCGCCGTGACTTCATCCGGTGAGGTCACCTCAGGGTCAGACAGACCGGCCGCAGGCGTGTTGGCCGCGTTTGTCTGGCCGGCCGCAGCCGGTGCGGCCAAGCCAACGCCAGCCAGCAAAACGCCGGCGCCAATGGCGGCTACCGCTTGTCGCCAGCCTTTCCGTGCGCTGTGGCCTGGGCCTTTGTTTGGGGGAAGAAACATCATTTGGGCTACCTCGTATTGGTTCGTGTCTAAAGGGGCCGCGCCACAGTTTACCGTCGCCAGCGCTCTGAACACCACTAATGCAAGGCGTGTCAGCTTTTGGCAGACTATGTTGCGTGGACCACACGGCAGGCCGTATAGAGCCTCTGGCGTATGAGGCAACCCGTCAGCCCGGGGTCAGGTTGTCAGATGCCGGTATCGACGTTGTAGTTGAGGCAGACCACGCCACTTTGGTTGAGTTTTGCGCCTTTGATCAGGTAGGCACTGAAAACCAAAACGAGACCAGATACCCACTATTTGGCCCCGAGGCCGGCGTTTGGCACGCCCACATTCCCGGCATAGGCCAAGGCCAACGCTACGGCCTGCGGGTCCACGGCCCCTGGGATCCGTCTGCTGGCCACTTGCATAACCCGGCCAAGCTCTTGCTCGATCCTTACGCCAAGCTGGTCGAGGGCATGCCCCAACTGACTGGGGCCTTGCACTCCCATGTGGTCGATGCGAACTTAGGCCCGGTATTTGATCCTTGGCGAGCTGACCCGCGCGATTCGGCCCCGGTTATGGCTTTTGGCGTTGTCGGTGAAGCGGACTATGACTGGGCTGGCTCCCAACGCCCCAATGTGTCATGGAGCCAAATGGTCGTCTACGAAGCCCACGTGCGCGGCCTGACCAAGAACCACCCTGACGTGCCTGAGCCTTTGCGCGGCACCTACGCCGGTGTGGCCGCCCCGGCCATGATTGAGCACTTGCAGCGCTTGGGCGTGACTTCAATCGAGCTGCTGCCGATCCACTATTCGATGTCAGAACCTCATCTGGCCACCAAGGGTTTGGCCAACTATTGGGGTTATTCGACACTCAACTACTTCGCCCCACACCCTCTTTACGCCACCGCCGCCGCCCAGGCAGCCGGCCCAGAAGCGGTGGTGCGTGAGGTCAAGGACATGGTTCGCTGCCTGCACCAAGCTGGCATTGAAGTGATTTTGGACGTTGTCTACAACCACACCTGCGAAGTTGGTCTGGGCGGCCCAACCGTGTCGTGGCGCGGCTTGGACAACCTGGCCTGGTATCTCCATGACGGCTCGGTCCCAGCCCGCTATGCCGATGTCACCGGCACCGGTAACGCCCTGGACTTCCGCCGGTCCAAAACCGTGGCTTTGGCCCTGGACTCGCTGCGCCATTGGGCCAACGACTATCAGATCGACGGTTTCCGCTACGACCTGGCGGTGACCATGGCCCGGGGCTACTCCGGTTTTGACCCCGACCATCCGTTTTTGGTGACTTTGATCACCGACCCGGTCCTACGCGGCTTAAAACACATCGCCGAACCCTGGGACATGGGGCCTGGCGGCTGGCAAACCGGCAATTTCCCACCACCAATAGCCTCTTGGAACGACTCCTTCCGCGGCGACGTGCGCAGTTTCTGGCTGGCCGGACCCAAGGAGCTGGCCGCCTCCCGCCCGGCCGGCAATGCCCGTGACCTGGCCACCCGCCTGTCAGGTAGCGCTGACCTCTTTGCCCACGCCAACCCGATGGCCCACCACGGCCCGGCCGGTTCGATCAACTTCGTGGCCGCCCATGACGGTTTCACGCTGCATGATCTAACCGCTTATGAGCACAAACTGAACCAAGCCAATGGCGAGGACGGCCGCGACGGCACCGACGACAACCGGTCCTGGAACCACGGCCTGGAAGGACCGCTTGATGCCCGGCACGATGACCCGACTGGTCTGGGCCTGGGCAGCGACGCCATTTTGAGCCTTAGGCTGCGCTCAACCCGCAATCTGCTGGCCATGCTGGCCTTTTCGGCAGGAGCCCCAATGCTGGTGGCGGGCGATGAGTTTGGCCGGACCCAGTTTGGCAACAACAACGCCTACTGCCAGGACAACGACATCTCTTGGATCAATTGGGATCTGCAACCCTGGCAGCTGAACCAACTGGACACCGCCAGCTTCCTGTTTCAGCTGCGTCGGCTCAACCCGGCTCTGCGCCCGGCCACTCATTTGACCGGTCGCGACACCGGCACCGGCCTGGCGGATCTGAGCTGGTACACCATGGACGGCGAGGTCGTCTCGCACGACCGTTGGCATCAGGACGATTTCAGAGCCGTCCAAATGCTGCGCCATGTCCCTGACGCGGCTACTCGCGATGCCTTGGTTTTGATCAACGGCCAGTTGGAGTCAACCGACGCTGTCTTGCCGGCCGGCCAGGAGTCAAGGCGTTGGGAATTGATCTGGGACTCGACCTGGGATCACCCCGGCGACAGGGATTCAGCCACCCAGGCCGAAGGCCCTGATGTCGTTACCCCAAGGCATGACACCGTGCCGGTCAACCCGCTGTCGACCCGCCTCTACCTTTCAATCTGAGCTAGAGGGCTGCCAAGCGGCAGGCCGTGAGGGCTTTAGCGTACGTGCACTACGTGGCCGGCCTGTCCATTTGGATCGAGCCGGAAGAAGGCTGTCTCGCCCCAAGTGAAGGCTTGGTCTGACAGCAGGTCATAGGCTTCGAAACTGTCCTGATCCGGGTCCAGGCCAAGGGCTTCAAGGTCAAATTGAACCTCGCCCTCGCGCACGGAATGCGGATCGAGGTTGAGCAGCACCACGATGGTGTCGGCTTTGCCATCAGGCGAATGCTCGGCCGGGACGTGGCGAGAGAAACAAATGGTCGAATCATCAGTCGTGGTGTGGATAGTCAAATTGCGCAGCCGTCGCAGGGCGACATGTTGCCGTTTGATCCGGTTGAGCAGCGTCAGCAGGGCTGATAGCTCCTGAGCCACCGGGGTGTTGAAGTCGCGGATCTTGTATTCGTACTTCTCGTTGTCAATGGCCTCTTCCGCCCCGGGCCTAGCGACATCCTCGACCAGCTCATAGCCGGTGTAAATGCCGTAGTTGGGCGCCCCCGTAGCAGCCAAAATGGCCCGGATCCGGTGCGCCGCCAGCCCGCCTTGCTGCATATAAGGCGTCAAAATGTCATGCGTGGTGGGCCAAAGGCTCGGCCGCATGAAGCTGCCCCATTCGCCGGCCAGCTCTTCGAGGTATTCGCAGACCTCTTCTTTAGTGTTACGCCAAGCAAAATAGGTATAGGACTGCTGGAAGCCGACCAAAGCCAGCGTGTGCATCATAGGTGGCCTGGTGAAAGCCTCGGACAGGAAAATCACATCCGGGGACTCGGCCGCAATCTGGGCAATCAACCGCTCCCAGAAGACCAGCGGCTTGGTATGCGGGTTATCGACCCTGAAGATCGTCACGCCATGGCTGACCCACAACCTGATGATCCGCAAGATCTCTAGATAAAGTCCATCCGGATCCTGGTCGAAGCTCAGCGGGTAGATGTCCTGATACTTCTTGGGCGGGTTTTCGGCGTAGGCGATCGAGCCGTCTGGCCGCTGAATAAACCATTCGGGATGTGATTTGACCCAGGGATGGTCCGGTGAGCATTGCAGGGCAATGTCCATGGCCACTTCCATGCCCAACAACCGCGACCGAGCCACCAGGGCGTCAAAGTCGTCAAAGCTACCCAGGTCTGGGTGCAGGGCGTCATGCCCACCTTCGGCGGTGCCAATGGCGTAAGGCGAACCCGGGTCAGTTGGCCTGGCGTTGAGCGAGTTGTTCCGGCCCTTGCGATTAGTTGCTCCAATGGGGTGGATTGGCGTCAAATAGAGCACGTCAAAGCCCATTTCCGCAATCCGGTCAAGGTTGGCGGCCAGGGTCTTGAAGTTGCCTGTAACCCAACCGGTTTCAGGTGAAAAGGTCGCCCCAACCGAACGTGGGAAAACCTCATACCAAGAACCGACCAAGGCCCGCTCGCGCTGCACCACCAGGTGGTAGGTGGCCGATTTAGTTACATCCAGCCGCAACGGTTTGGCCCGCATCAGGTCGAAGACCTCACCTCCAGCCCCGGCGGCCAGACGTTCGGCCGCCGGCAAGGCGCCGTTGCGCATTTTGGCGGCGGCCTCAATCAGCAGTTGGCGGCCGTCCGCTGCCGGCCCATCGGTCAATTCCTTGGCGTGTTTGCCGCCACCTTGGCCTTTAGCCGGAGCCTCGCCGCCCAGGGCCGTGGCCGCCTGTTCCAGCAGCCTGGCACCCATTTCCAGCATCAGGTCGGTGTCAACATCGGCTTCGACCTTGATAACCGCGTCATGGTGCCAGGTGGCATAGGGGTCGAACCAGCCCTCGACCCTAAAAGACCACTCACCGAGCGCGTCCGGCACTACCGACCCGCCCCAACGGGCCAAGCCTCGGCTGAGTTCCGTCATCGGCCACCGGGTGACCTGCCCGGTTGGCGAAACCAGTACCGCCGTGGCGCCTACGGCATCGTGCCCCTCTTTGAAAACCGTGGCCTCGATTGGCACGGCCTCGCCTACCACCGCCTTGGCCGGCCAACGCCCGCCTTCGCAGGTCGGTGAGACCTCAGTTACGCCGATCCGACCGATGCCGGCTCTATCAGCTGGGCGGGGAGTCCTGACTTGCCAATGGATGACAGGGGCTGTGTCTTTCGCCGTTGAGTTCACGCCAACAAATCTATCGCGCCCAGGGGAAATCCGGGCGGCCACAAGCCGGTCGAATTGCGCTGGGTCGGTGACCTCACCGCCGTCTACCTGAGGCGCTGGCCTAAGCAAACGCCGCCGGCCAGGGCCCTGGACGGCTCACCGGGCCGGTTGGCGCCACCCTCGGCGGCCGAATACCGGTAGTGTCTTTGCGCGTGAGACTGATTCGTCGCTTCACCGTAAGGACCGTCCTGCCTGAGGCCATCGCCGCCCTGGACCAACTGGCTACCAATCTGCGTTGGTCTTGGCACGCCCCCACCCGTGAACTGTTCAGGCAGATCGACCCAGAGGCCTGGGATGAGTTGCACGGTGACCCGGTCGCACTACTGGGCTCACTTGGACCTGGCCGGCTTGATGAACTGGCCGCCAACGCCGGCTTTATTGACCAGGTCAACGGCGCAGCCAATGATTTGAGCGAATACATGCACTCGCCGCGCTGGTACCAACAGCAACCGGCTGATCTACCAGCTGGTATTGCCTATTTCTCACCTGAATTCGGCATCACCGCGGCTTTGCCGCAATACTCCGGCGGCCTTGGCATTTTGGCCGGCGACCACCTCAAGTCCGCCTCTGACCTGGGAGTTCCCCTAATCGGGGTGGGGTTGTTGTACTCCTCGGGTTATTTCAAACAGGCCCTAACTCGCGACGGCTGGCAATCTGAGACCTATCCCGTGCTCGACCCAGATGGGCTGCCCTTATGCCTGCTGCGTGACCAAGACGCAAGGCCCGTCATGGTCGAACTGGCTCTACCGGAGAATCGCAGGCTGCGAGCCCACATTTGGAAGGCCCAAGTCGGTCGGGTGCCGCTGCTGCTGTTGGACTCCAATGTGCCTGCCAACGACGAACAGGCCCGTTTGGTGACAGACCGGCTTTACGGCGGCGGTGGCGAACACCGGCTAGAACAAGAACTGCTGCTCGGCATGGGTGGGGTCAAGGCCGTGCGGGCCTACTGCGCCCTAACATCAACCACCGCGCCGGAGGTGTTCCACACAAACGAGGGACACGCCGGCTTCCTGGGCATCGAACGGATCAAGGAATATGTGGCCGGAGGCTTGAGCTTCGCCGAGGGGTTGGAGGCCGTGCGCGGCTCAACCGTCTTCACCACCCACACCCCGGTGCCGGCTGGCATTGACCGTTTCGACACCTCCTTGGTGGCGCACTACTTCAGCGGCGATCTGGCCATCGAAGGGATCAGCACCGAAGACATCTTGAGCCTTGGCGCCGAAGACTACGAAGGCGGCAACCGGCAGGTTTTCAACATGGCGGTAATGGGCCTGCGCCTGGCCGGGCGGTCAAACGGTGTCTCGCTGCTGCACGGCGAGGTCTCAAGGAAAATGTTTTCCGGCCTGTGGCCTGGTTTCGATGCCAGCGAGGTGCCAATCAGCTCAATCACCAACGGCGTGCACGCGCCGACCTGGACCGAACCGGCTTTCAGCGAGATCGAAGCTTCGTTTGGGGTCGACGCCGGCTCTGGAGTCGGGGCTTGGGCCCACGCTGCGGCAGCCTGGCTTGACCCTTCCGATGTCAGCGATGAACGTCTTTGGACCCTGCGGCGTGAAGCCCGAGCCCAGTTGGTGCTTGACGCTAGGCGACGGTTGCGCCAAAGCCACCTGCGCCGCGGCGCCAGCCCAGCCGAGCTCGGCTGGATCGACCAGGCCCTCTCGCCTGACGTCCTGACAATCGGTTTTGCCCGGCGGGTGCCGACCTACAAACGTCTGACCTTGATGTTGCGTGACCCAGAACGACTGCGGCAGCTGCTCTTGGACCCCGACCGGCCAATCCAGCTGGTCATTGCTGGCAAAGCCCATCCAGCTGACGAACAAGGCAAGTCATTGATCCGCGAGCTGGTCCGTTTCACCGATGATCCGGAATTGCGCCACCGCATTGTCTTCTTGCCCAACTACGACATGGGCATGGCCCGGACCTTGTTCCCGGGCTGTGACGTTTGGCTAAACAATCCGCTTAGGCCGCTGGAGGCCTGCGGCACCAGTGGTATGAAAGCCGCCTTGAACGGCGCGCTGAACCTGTCCATCCTCGATGGCTGGTGGGACGAGTGGTACGACGGCACCAACGGCTGGGCCATTCCCACGGCCGATGGCGTTCAAGACGCCGGCCGGCGCGACGACTTGGAAGCAGCCGCCCTCTACGACCTGATTACCGACCAGGTGGCGCCGCGTTTCTACAACAATGATGACCGCGGTCTGCCGGCGACTTGGCTCGAGATGGTCCGCCACACCCTGGCCACATTGGCGCCCAAGGTTCAGGCCACCCGGATGGTGGCGGAATACGTCGACCGGCTCTACGCCCCGGCCGCCGCCCTGGGCCGGGATTTGAGCCAGAACGGCGCCACCGCGGCCAAAGAACTGGCCGCCTGGAAAGCCAAGATTCGCCGGGCTTGGCCCCAGGTCAAAGTCGAACATGTCGAATCTGGTGGCGTCGACGACGTGGTCCAGGTTGGCGACACTCTGACGGTGACGGCTTACGTTTGCCTGGGCGAGCTAACGCCTGATGATGTCGAAGTGCAGGTGGCCTTCGGCCGGGCGACAGAGGGCGACAGCCTGAAGCCCGGCTATGCCACACTGCCGCTTGGGGTTCTCCACACCTACGATGCCGGTAACTTCGGTTTTGTTGGCGATGTCACCTTGGACATTTCCGGACCATTTGGTTACACCGTGCGGATTGTGCCGCGCCATCGCCACCTGGTCTCGTCAGCCGATATGGGCCTGGTGGCCAGCGCCAGCTAACCGAACCCCAAATCCCGCGAGTCCAGGCTTTGGCATGACCACGATCTATCGGCGTGGCAGCAGATAGACTGGCGAGGAGTGATCGTCTGGGGCCAATGGCGTGCCCCGACGGCCTCCGATTTGCGAAAAGGTGGAGTATGAGCATGGACCTCGTCCCCGTCCCGGTTGATTCATCAGTACTTTGGGAAGTCGCCCACGGTATGAACCACGACCCACACGCAGTGCTTGGGCCGCATGCCTACCAGGGCGGCGTCACCATTAGGACCCTGCGACCCCTGGCCGACGAAGTCCTGATTGTGACACCTGATGGTCGGGTCGAAGCCTCGCACGAACAGGACGGCATTTGGGTGGCCGTGATCGAAGGCGAAGAGGTACCGGACTACCGCGTCAGGACCACCTACGGTGACGCCGTCGAGCTGGTCGACGACCCTTACCGCTTCATGCCATCACTGGGTGAACTCGACTTGCAGCTAATCCACGAGGGCCGCCACGAAGAGCTCTGGCGCGCCCTGGGCTCGCAGGTGCGGACCTACCCCTCAGTCCTAGGTGAGGTCCGGGGTACCTCATTTGCCGTCTGGGCTCCTGAGGCCCAAGCCGTCAGGGTGATTGGCGATTTCAACTCCTGGACCTCGGGCGCCACAGCCATGCGCTCCCTGGGCAACACCGGGGTTTGGGAAGTGTTCGTACCCGATGTCACCCCGGGCAACCTCTACCGCTACGAAATCCAGACCAAGGACGGCATGTGGGTGCAAAAGGCCGACCCGATGGCCCGGCGCTGCGAACTGCCGCCCGCCACCGCCTCGATGGTGGAGGAATCCGCCTACACCTGGCAAGACCAGGACTGGCTCGACCAGCGGGCCTCGTTTGACCCGCACCACGGCCCGATGTCGGTCTACGAAGTTCACATGGGTTCGTGGCAGGAAGGTTTGAGCTACTCTCAGGCCGCCGATGAACTGGTCGAATATGTCTCCGCCTTGGGTTTCACCCACGTTGAGTTTATGCCGCTGGCCGAGCATCCTTACGCGCCCTCATGGGGTTACCAAGTCACCGGCTACTTCGCCCCGACTTCCCGCTTTGGCTCACCAGACGACCTGCGCTACCTGATCGACAAACTGCACCAGGCCGGCATCGGCGTCATCATGGACTGGGTGCCGGCGCATTTCCCCAAAGATGGCTTTGCGCTAGCCCGTTTCGATGGTTCGGCTCTCTACGAATATGCCGACCCCCGCCAGGGCGAACACCCGGACTGGGGCACGCTGGTGTTCAACTATGGCCGGACCGAAGTGCGTAACTTCCTGGTGGCCAACGCCTGCTATTGGTACGAGGAGTTCCATGTCGACGCTCTTAGGGTCGACGCGGTCGCTTCGATGCTTTACCTCGATTACTCGCGCGACGAGGGCCAATGGGTGCCAAACGCCTATGGCGGACGCGAAAACCTCGAGGCCATTGGCTTCTTGCAGGAAACCTGCGCCACAGCCTACAAACGCTATCCCGGTGTCATCATGATTGCCGAAGAATCGACCGCTTGGCCCGGGGTGACACAGGCGACCTCAGCCGGTGGGCTGGGCTTTGGGCTGAAGTGGAATATGGGTTGGATGAACGACACTCTGCGCTACTTAGAAGAGGATCCGGTTCACCGCAAGTATCACCACGGCGAGGTCACCTTCTCGCTGGTTTACGCCTTCTCAGAGAACTTCATCCTGCCGCTGTCGCACGATGAGGTTGTGCACGGCAAGGGTTCGCTGGTCGGCAAGCTGCCGGGCGACCGTTGGCAAAAGCTGGCCGGTCTGCGCGGGCTGTACTCCTATCAGTGGTCCCATCCGGGCAAACAGCTGCTCTTTATGGGCAGCGAGTTTGGTCAAGAAGCCGAGTGGAACTCTGGCCAATCGCTCGACTGGTGGTCGATGGACAACGCCGATCAGGCCGGTGTGGCTGCCCTGGTGGCGCGGCTCAACACGGTCTACAAGCAGCACCCGGCGCTGTGGCAGCAGGATTCCGACCCGGCCGGCTTTGAGTGGATCGACGCCGATGACGCCGACCACAACGTACTGGCCTACATTCGCAAGGCCGAGGATGGCTCAATGGTGGTGGCTGTGATCAACTTCGCCGGCACTCCGCATGAGGGCTACCGGCTGGCCTTGCCTAAGGGCGGCGCCTGGACGGAGATCATGAACTCTGACGCCACCGAATATGGCGGCTCTGGCGTGGGCAACCTTGGCGCGGTTGAGGCCGAGGCCCTGCCCTGGCACGGTCGCGATCATTCTGCTGTCATCCGGATTGGCCCGCTGGGTGCGGTCTGGTTCGCGCCGGCTGAAGGCTCTAAGGACCCTAAGGGCTCTGAAGACCCTGAAGACACTGAGGACTGATCGGGGTGGGCGCGAGGTCTGCCTGACCTGCGCGCCGCCTCATTGTGGCCGGAGTTAGGCCATTGGCCGGGCCAGAGGTTGCCAGCCCAAAGGCCACGCCGCGCCATCGGGGCCGGATTTAGTCCATTGGCCGGCCCCTTAGGATGGGGCGATGAGCTTTACTGACGACGCCGTAGCCGCCATCGTTCCGGCCCAGGTGGTGTCGGTTGGCCCGGACCGGCTGGAAGAAGTGATGGACTTCGACGGTTTGGTTTGGGGCGAGGAACACCCGGCATCGGAGGCTGCCTACCTGCGTGACCTGATCGAATGGGACCGCAGCTTTGGCCTGGAGACCGACAGGCAATTGGTTGGCTTTTGTTCGGCCTTTAGCTTCGATGTGCCGGTGCCCGGCGGCCAGCGCCTCGACATTGGCGGGCTGACCGCTGTGGGAGTTCATCCGGCCTACCGCCGGCGCGGTTTCCTCAAAGCCCTCCTGGCCAGGCATTTCCAGGACTGTTGGGACCGGGGCGAACCGGTCTCACTGCTTTTCGCCAGTGAACCGGAGATCTACGGTCGCTTTGGCTACGGCGTTACCAGCCGGGCAGCCTGCCTAACGATCCCGCGCGGCACCGAACTGAGGCCCGTTCCGGGCTGCGACGCCACGTCGGTGGTCATAGAGACGGCCGAATACGATCGCCACGCCGCCATAGTCAAGGAAGTCTGCCTGGCCGCAGGCCAAGGGCCCTTGGCCCGGCCGGCCTGGACCTTGCCGACAACTGAGGGCGAGTGGCGCCGGTGGTTCTACAACCCACCAGAGACCCATCGCAAAGTCGAAAGACGGCGCATCGCGGTGGTTTGGACGGACGGACGGCCCACCGGGGTGGCCATTTTCCGCCGGGACGGCAAATGGGGCGACTGGGTGCCCGAAGCCACCTTAGAGGTGATCCTTTTGGTGGCCCTAGACCCAGCCAGTCACCACTCGCTTTGGTCGACTCTGCTCCACATGGATCTGGTCAAGACCATCAAAACTGATTTGATGCCGCTCGACGAGCCGCTCTTCGCCCAGGTGACTGACCCGCGGCCAATTCGCGCACCAGTCATCGACTGCCTGCACGCCCGTGTCCTGGACTTGCCGGCAGCCCTGGAGGCGCGGCGTTACGGCGCGCCGATCGATGTCGCCATGGCGGTAACCGACCGACATTTTCCGTCGAACGCTGGTTTGTGGAGACTGGTCGGTGGGCCAGATCGGGCCACCGTGACTCGATTGGGCGAGCCGCCGGTTGACCCGACTGTGGCCGATCTGACACTCGACATCAGGGAAGTCGGAGCGATTTTCTTCGGCGGCATCTCGGCCGCCGCCTTGGTCGCAGGGGGCTTGATCCAAGCCCGCGATTCCTCCCCAGCACACGCGGTTGACCTGGCCTTCCGCTCACCGTTGCATCCGGCTTCGCCCTACGGCTGGTGATGTCGAGACCTTGTTGGCGACCCTCCGGTTTAGAGCGGACCTGATCGATTGACCACGGCTCGCGGAGCCGTCGCGGTTCGCTTGGACCTGGTCGGTTAGTGACCTGAGGCGACCAGCTCAGCCAGGGCGCCGGCACCGGCGGACAGCTCCGCCCAGGTGCAGGCGAAATCAAGGACTGCTCGGGCCGCAGTGGGCATGCCCCGCTGCAAGCAGGCCAAGGCCTGGCCGTTTGAGGCTGGGCCCGCCAGGGCCTTGGCGGTGGCGGACATAGTCGGTTCGTGGCCCACGACAAGCACCCGGTGCCAGGCCGGGTCGACCTGTCTCAACAGCTCGAGCAGCTCATCGACGTAGGCCCGGTAGAGCTCGCCGCTTAGCTGGGGCGCCAACTTCCAACCGGCGTTCACCGCGACCAGCTGATAGGTCTGCTCGGTCCTTTTGGCGCTGGAGACCAAGGCCAAATCCGGTTCGAAACCGGTTGCAGCTAGGTCGCGGCCCACAGCGGCGGCCTGACGCTGGCCGCGAGGGGCCAATGATCGTTCGCTGTCTAGACCCCATTCGCCGGTGACCGCCTTGGCGTGACGCAACAAAACCAGCCGGCGAGCGCCGAAAGCTTGGACCTCAAGGTGACTAGACGACATCGGGCAGCCCGAGCAGCGCTTGGCGCAGCGTGTCCAACCCAAGCGACCCCAGCGCCAGCGCCTGGGCGTGGAACGACTTCAGGTCGAAGTTCGCGCCGCCCGCTTCAGCCGCCGCCTGGCAGCTGCGGCGCAGGTCCTGCCACTGTTGCAGGCCAATTAGATAGCTGGGTGCCTGGCCTGGCCAACCCAAGTAACGTTCAAGCTCAAAGTCGACAAACGAATCATCCATGGCCACGTTGGCGCGCAGGAAACGATGCGCCTTGGCCGCATCCCACCTCCCGCCGCCACCCCAACGCTTAGGGAAGTCTTTGCCCAGGTGAACGCCGATATCCAGGGCCACGCGGGCTGCCCTCAGCCGCATCGCGTCGAGCATGCCCAGGCGGTCGCCCGCATCGTCCATGAAGCCCAGCTCGCCCATCAGAGCCTCGGCGTAAAGCGCCCAGCCTTCGCCGTGACCAGAACACCACAGGCCCAGTCGCCGCCAGCGGTTGAGACTGTCCGCTAAGTAGGTGGCCAGGCCGAGCTGGAGGTGGTGGCCGGGCACGCCCTCGTGGAAAACGGTGGTCCGCTCGCGCCAGGTGTGGAAGGTCTCGATGCCGGCCGGCACCGACCACCACATGATGCCTGGCCTGGAGAAGTCTTCAGTTGGCGCAGTGTAGTAAATGCCTCCGGAGCCGCTCGGCGCGATTCTGCCCTCTAGACGTTTGACCGGCTCGGGCAGGTCGAAAGAGGTCCCGTCCAGCTCAGACATGGCTTGGTTGGCCAGGTCATTCATGTATCGCTCAAGGGCGTCCGCGCCGGTTAGGGTGTAGCGCGGGTCCTGGTCGAGGCGCTGGTAGGCCGCCTCGACGCTGGTGCCTTGGCCGTACAGCGCCTGGGCCAAGTCGCCTTGCTCGGCCGTGATCGCCTCCAGTTGGTCCAGACCCCACTGGTAGGTCTGGTCCAGGTCGACGGCCGTGCCCAGGAAGTAGCGCGACCACAGCTTGTAGCGCTCGCGGCCAACACCATCTGGCTTTGGGGCGGCCGGGGCGATCTGGGTGGCCAGGTGTTCCGCCAGGTCGGCGAAGCCTCGCCGGGCCTCGGAGGCGGCTACGGCCAGGTCCCCAGCCAGGGCCGGACCGACTTGCGCGGCGCCTCGCTGGGCCAATTGATCGAGACTCGAGCCCGCCTGGGCCAGTTCTTCGGCTTGCCCGATGCCGACACTCACCTGCCTGCCAGCCGGCAGTTGGCCCGTGCGCAGGCCCAGGTCAAGGGTCCGCGCGTATGAACGCAAGGCTTCTGGTACGGCGGCCAGGCGGCGAGCGATAGTGGCCCAATCGTGCTCAGTGGTGGTCTCCATCAGGTCGAAGACATCGCGTATGTACTGGATTGGGCTGTCGACGTTGTTTAGGTTTCGCGTGAACTCACCGGCCTGGTCTAGTTCAAGCTCCAGGCCCAGCCGTTCACGCAGCGCCGCCGCCGTCACTTGATCAGTGGAGTCTTGCGGGGTCAGCTTGTCGAGTCTGGCCAGCGACTGGCGGACCAAGTCAATGCGGGTTTGCTGAGCGGCGGGCGAAAAGTCATCGAGCTCTGCGTCATGTCCCTTGACACCCAGCGAGGTGGCCAGGATGGGGCTAAGCGCGACTACACCGTCGTGGTAGCGCTCGGCCAATTGGTCGATTGGGCTTGGGCTCCGCCCGGCCGGGGCGGTGTTGGGGCTCACACAACCAACCTAGCGTGATCGGGTCTCGCCTATGTCTTCGCACCAACCAAGGTCCGGTGGGCCAGCTCCTATTGCCCCATGGCGTGCGCCCCGCCGTCGACGTGCACAATTTCGCCCGTGGTGGCCGGAAACCAGCCTGAGGCCAGTGCCAAGACGGCTTTGGCCGCCGGCACCGGGTCAGCCGAATCCCAGCCCAAAGGTGCCCGCTTGGCCCAAGCCCCTTCCATTTGGTCGAAGCCAGGGATGGCTTTGGCCGCCGTGGTTTTGACCGGTCCGGCGCTGACCAGATTTACCCTGACGCCTTGGGGTCCAAGGTCTCGTGCCAGGTAGCGGGCGGTTGACTCGAAGGCGGCCTTGGCCACACCCATCCAGTCGTAGACCGGCCAAGCGAAACTAGCGTCAAAGGTCAAGCCGACGATGCCGGCCCCAGGGCTCAGCAGCGGCAGCGTCGCCTGGGCCAAGGACTTCAGTGAAAAGGCCGAGGTCTCGACCGCGGTTGAGACGTCCTGCCAGGTGCCTTCCATGAAATTGCCTCCCATGACCGCCTGCGGCGCAAAACCAATCGAGTGAACCACCGCATCCAAACTGGGCAGATGCTGTTGGAGCCGCCCGGCCAGAGAATCAAGATCGGCCGCGTCGGTGACGTCAAGCAGCTCCATCGGCGCCTCGACCGGCAGCCGCTTGGCCGTGGCAGCCGTCAGCCGGGCGCCTTTGCCAAACGCGGTTAGAACCACATTGGCGCCTTCTTCCTGGGCCAACCGGGCCACCTGAAACGCAATCGACGCGTCCGTCAATACGCCTGTCACCAGGATGTTTTTGCCACAGAGGAGTCCCACCATGGTCCCTTTCTGCCTGGGGGCTAGTGCCCCATACCTAAACCGCCATCAACCGGAATGACCGCACCGGAAACATAGCCTGTGTCAGCTGAGGCCAACCAACGAACCGCAGCGACGACATCGGCCACTTGACCCAACCGGCCGGCCGGCACCTGCGCCAAAATGGCCTGCCGCCTATCTTCGCCCAGTTCGGCGGTCATGGCGGTTTCGATGAAACCCGGCGCCACCACATTGGTGGTGATGCCGCGGCCACCCAGTTCGTGGGTCAGCGACCGGGCCACGCCAACCAGACCGGCCTTCGAGGCCGCGTAGTTGGCCTGGCCAAAACCACCGGACAGGCCAACAACCGAGCCGATCAGCACGATCCGGCCCCGCTTGAGCCGCAGCATCGACTTGACGGCTCGCCGGGCACAGCGCAGCGCTCCAACCAGATTGGCGTCGATTACCTGGGTCAGCTCGTCCTCGCTCATCCTCATCAGCAGTTGGTCACGCACAATCCCGGCGTTGGCGACTAGTACCTCGACCGGGCCGTGGGCCTTTGCAGCAGCGGCGAACGCCGCCTCGACCGATGCCGCATCCGTGACGTCGCCTTCCAGTTGGAGGAGTTGGCCCCGCACTGCGCCGGCCGCTGCCGCCGCGGCGTCTGGTTGCGCCGCGCGGTCCAAACTGGCCACGTTGTCGCCTGCCGCCAAAAAGTCCTGGGCGATGGCCGCGCCTATCCCCCGGCCCGCGCCGGTGATCAAAACACTACGTCTACTGTCCAATGTTGTCTCCTGGCTGGTTCCATGGCTGGTAGCGACTTGCGCCTGTGCAGACTACTTCTGTGGCGGCCCGATCGCCCTGCCACTGGTATCCAACAAGTCTGGCCCCGCCTTGTGCGATCCCTCCAAATGCTGCCGCCGGCCTGGCCCAAAGAATTGGCTGGGCGGCGGCGCGGTTCGGGCCAGATTAGACTGGGATGCCATGTCACCTCGCATTGCCCTAGCGCAGATCAACCCGACTGTGGGTGACCTGGCAGGCAACGCAGATTTGATCTACTCCTGGGCCGCCGAGGCCACCCAAAGCGGCGCCCAGGTGGTCGTTTTCCCGGAAATGGCCCTGACCGGCTATCCGATTGACGACCTGGCGGGCAAACCCGGCTTGCAGCGAGCCGCCAAACTGGCCATAGCCAAGCTGGCCCAAAGACTGGACCGCGGCGGCATGGGCGCCTGCCAGGTAGTGGTCGGTGGGCTTGGTACCAACGACCAGGGCCAGCCCGTTGACATTGCCGCCGTCTTGCACCGAGGCCAGGTCCAGCAGGTTTACGCCAAACGCCACCTGCCAGCCACCGGCGACTATGACCAGTGTCGCGTTTTCGCCGCTGGCCACCGATCGGCTACTTTCGCCGCCCACGGCGCCAGATTAGGTCTCGCCATTGGCCACGACATTTGGTCGGCCGGCCAAGCGACAGGCGCCGGCCAGGCAGGCAAACAGCCCGCTGGCCGTTTGGCCAACCGATCCCCGGCCCTGGACCAGGATCAGGGCGCCCCTGGCCTCGACGCCCTTTTGGTGTTGGGCGGCTCCGCCTTTGAGCTGGGCCAAGACCAGGCCTGTCTGGCCCACGCCCGCAGGCAGACCAAACGGCTAGACGCCGCGGTGGTTTACGTCAACCTGGTTGGCGGCCAAGACGATCTTGTATTTGATGGTGGGTCTTTTGCGCTCAACGCCCAGGGCGACCTGGTTTGCCAGGCCGGCCGCTTCGCCCAGGAGTTGGTGTCTTTCGACCTGGCTGAACCTGCCACCGAGTTGGTGCCAAAACCTGAACTGGCCGAAGAAGAAGCGGTCTACCGGGCCATCACTTTGGGTCTAGGCGACTACGCCCGTAAGGGCGGTTTCGCCAAAGCCATCTTGGGTCTTTCCGGCGGCATCGATTCAGCCCTGGTGGCGACTTTGGCAGTTGACGCCTTGGGGGCGGCCAATGTCACCGGTGTGGCCATGCCTTCGGCCATTTCCTCACAGCATTCCCTGGACGATGCCGCAGATCTGGCCTCACGCTTGGGCCTGGATTTCCGTACCGTACCGATCAACGACTTGGTGGAACCTTTTGTGCGAAAGCTCAACCTGGCGGCGGTGGGGGCGGAGAACATCCAGGCCAGAGTGCGCGGCATGGTCCTGATGGGGATCTCCAACATGGAGGGCCACCTGGTCTTGGCCACCGGTAACAAATCCGAGTTGGCAGCGGGATATTCCACTATCTACGGCGATGCCGTAGGCGGCTACGCGCCAATCAGAGATGTCTACAAGACCCAGGTTTGGGCCTTGGCCCGCTGGCGCAACACCCTGGCCCGCCAAAGCGGTCAAGTCGAACCGATCCCGGAGCGGTCGATTGCCAAGCCGCCTTCGGCCGAGCTGCGTCCCGGCCAACTCGACACCGACTCGCTGCCCGAGTACGACATCCTCGATCCGGTTTTGCAGCGATATGTCGAACAAGGCTGGGGCCCGGCCGAGCTGGCCAGTGAAGATCACCCGGCCGCAGCGGTCGAATTGGCAGTCAGGCTGGCCGACAAGGCAGAATGGAAACGTCGCCAGTACCCGCCTGGCCCAAAGGTCACCGCCGTGGCGTTCGGGCGCGACCGGCGTTTGCCCATGACCAACCGCTGGCAGGAGGTTTGAAACGACGTGACCGAGATGCCCACCGCTTACAACCCGGCGCCCAAGGCGAGCTTGCCCGCAACCGGCCAGGGGGCGGCATCGGCCCTATCGCAGCAGGCCAAGGTTAGGATCCACCACCTTGGCCAAGCCAAACAGGCCGGCGAAAAGCTGACCATGCTAACCGCCTACGACCGGCCCACGGCCGAGGTCTTCGACCAGGCCGGCATCGATGTGCTGCTGGTAGGCGATTCCATGGCCAACGTCATGTTGGGCTATGACACGACCCTGCCGGTCACATTGGAACAGATGGAAAGCGCCACGCGGGCCGTGGCCAAGGCGGTCAAACGGGCCCTAGTGGTGGTAGACCTGCCCTTTGGCACCTACGAGTCCAGCCCTGAAGGCTGTTTTGACTCAGCTGTGCGGCTGATGAAAGCCGGCGCCCAAGCCGTCAAGTTTGAAGGCGGCGCGCGGGTTAGAGACCAGATCCGCCTGCTGTCCAGCTCAGGTATTCCGGTGATGGCACATCTCGGTTTTACGCCGCAATCGGTCAACACCCTGGGCGGCAACCGGGTTCAAGGTCGCGGCGACCAGGCCGCCCGCGCGCTGGCATTAGACGCTCGGGCCGTACAAGAAGCCGGCGCCTTTGCGCTGGTACTTGAGATGGTGCCGGCCGCCTTGGCCAGCCAGCTGACCGCTGATCTTGATATCGCCACCATCGGCATTGGGGCCGGCGCTGGCTGCGACGGTCAGGTGCTGGTTTGGACTGATATGGCTGGCCTTGAAGCCTGGACACCGTCTTTTGTGCGGCGCTTTGGCCAGCTGCGCCAAGATTTGGCCGATGCCGCTTCCGCCTACGCCCGGGCCGTTAGGCTGGGCCAGTACCCCGACCAGGAGCACTCTTTCGAATGAGTTCCGCTTTGGCCCCAATTGGCTCACTCAAGCCGGGCGTTGTTAGCCCCACCCGCTTGGTGCCGAAGGAAATAGAGCGGCCCGAATACGTTGGCAAGGCACAACCCGACTTAGAACCTTGGCCCGGCAGCGAAATCAACGATGCCGTCACCATTGCGGCGATTAGGCGGGCCTGCCAGTTGGCGGCCGAGGCCCTGGCCTATGTGGGAAAACACGTGGCACCAGGTGTCACCACCGATGAGCTGGACAGGCTTGGCCACGACTTCCTTATTGGCCGGGGCGCCTACCCGTCGACTTTGGGCTACAAGGGTTTTCCCAAGTCGCTGTGCACTTCGCTGAACGAGGTGATTTGCCACGGCATACCCGATTCGACCGTGATCCAAGACGGCGACATTGTCAACATCGACATCACCGCCTTCACCGATGGCGTTCACGGTGACACTAATGCCACCTTCTTGGCCGGTCAGGTTGACCCAGAGTCCCGGCTTTTGGTTGAGCGCACCCACCAGGCTATGACGCGCGGCATCAAGGCCGCCAAACCCGGGCGGGAAATCAACGTGATTGGTCGCGTGATCGAGGCCTACGCCAAACGCTTTGGCTACGGCGTGGTACGTGACTACACCGGCCACGGCGTTGGCCAGGCCTTTCACTCCGGCTTGGTCATCCCCCACTACGACACCGCCCCTGACTTTGATCAACTAATTGAGCCAGGCATGGTCTTTACGATTGAACCGATGCTGACTTTAGGTACCTACGACTGGCGGCTCTGGGACGACGGTTGGACCGTGGTGACGGCCGATTCAAAACGGACCGCCCAATTTGAGCACACCATCTTAATCACCGAAACAGGATCCGAGATTTTGACGCTTACCCAGTAGCGGGCGGATCGGCAGCCAGACCAAGCGACTAGGAGACACAACCGGTGCCAGGCAGCAACTTGACCCGAGCCGAGGCCCAAGCCCGAGCCCAACTGATCGACACAGTGACATATCGGGTCGAACTGGATCTAACCGGCGGGGCCGCCCAATTCGACTCGGTCACCACCGTGGAGTTTGGCTGCCGCCAGGTCGGAGCGAGCAGTTTCATCGACTTGATCGCCCCAGAAGTGACTTCGGTCGAACTCAACGGCCAGGCACTTGAAGTAGACAAGGTCTTCCAAGACTGTCGGATTACCCTGCCAGCCTTGGCCGCCCAGAACCGGTTGGTGGTCAAAGCCCGGCCGGCCTACTCTCACAGTGGCGAAGGCTTGCACCGCTTTGTCGACCCAGTTGACCAGGAAATCTATCTCTACACCCAGTTCGAACCAGCCGACGCCCGGCGGGTCTTCGCGGTCTTCGAACAGCCCGATATCAAAGCTAGCTTCAGCTTTGTTGTCTGGGCGCCTAAGTCCTGGACGGTGCTGTCAAACCAGCCAGCCCGCCTGGTTGAACCCACAGCTGGCGGCCAAAACCAAATCCACCATTTTGAGCCCACGGCCAAACTGTCCTCTTACCTGACTGCCATCTGCGCCGGCCCGTTGGCCGCCTGGCACGACCAGGTCACCTCGACCGATGGCCGGACAATTCCGCTGGGTCTGTACGCCCGCGCCTCGCTGGCCCAACACGTCGACGCCGCCAATATCTTTGCCACCACCAAACAAGGTTTTGGTTTCTTTGAGCCGACCTTCGATTTCCCCTTCCCGTTCTCCAAATACGACCAGGTCTTTTGCCCGGAATACAACTTTGGCGCCATGGAAAACGCCGGCCTGGTCACCATCACGGAAGGTTATGTTTTCCGTTCAGTACCAGTTCAGGCCCGTCTTGAGCGGCGCGCCATCACCATTCTGCATGAGCTGTCCCATATGTGGTTTGGCGATCTGGTGACTATGCGCTGGTGGGACGACCTCTGGTTGAACGAATCGTTCGCCGAGTTTGTCTCGCATCTGGCCGCTGTGGCCGTGACCGAATGGCGCCAGGCTTGGACCACTTTCGCCTATTCGGAAAAGCTCTGGGCCTATCGCCAGGACCAGCTGCCAACCACCCATCCAGTCCTGGCCCCTATCGAAGACCTTGATGATGTCCAAAACAACTTCGACGGCATCACCTACGCCAAAGGCGCTTCGGTGCTGCGCCAGCTGGTCGCCTGGGTTGGCCAGGACGCCTTCATTGAGGCCTTGCGCTCCTATTTCTCCAAGCACGCCTGGTCCAACACCACTTTGGCCGATCTGCTGGCCGAGTTGGCTCTGGCCTCAGGCCGAGACCTTGGCCAGTGGTCTGAAAAGTGGCTCAAGACCGCCGGTGTCAACACTATGACCGGCCAGTTGACCGGCCAGACACTGAGCATCCGGCAATCAGCACCAAAGGAACACCCCACGCTGCGGCCCCATCGAATGGGTCTGGGCGGCTTCGGCCTGGCGGGCGGCCAACTGACCCGGATCTGGAATCGCGAGATTGACGTGCCACCTGACGGCGTCAGTCTTCTGCTCGATGGCGAGGCCGGCGATCTGGTGCTGCTAAACGACCGTGACCTGACCTACTCCAAGATCCGGCTCGACCCGGCTTCGTTTGAAGTGGCCCTTCTCCATGTTTGGCAAGTCGACGATTCGCTGGCCAGGGCGGTGATCTGGGGAGCCTTGTTTGACGCCGTGCGCGATGGCGAGTACCCGGCCTCGGGTTATGTCCGCGCGGTTCTGCGTAGCATTGGCAACGAGTCCCATGCCACCGCCCGCCAGATCCTGCTGCGTCAGTTGGACACCTGTCTGCGCTGGTACGTCGATCCGGCCAGGCGCCTAGACCAGCTGCGTCATGCGACTCAAAGACTGGCGAGCCTGGCTGAGGCGGCCGGTCCGGGATCAGACAGTCAGCTCTTGTTGATCAAAACACTGGCCCGGCAGGCCCAAGACCCTGCGGCCCTTGACCTGGTCGAAGCGCTGCTGAACGGTCAGCGTAGCCTTCCTGGGCTGTCGATCGACACCGACCTGCGCTGGGAGCTGCTAATGCCGCTGATAGCGGCCGGGCGCCAAGGCGAGGTAGCCATCGACGCCCAGCTGGCGGCCGACCCAACCGCGACAGGTCGTGAGCAGGCCGCGGCCCTTCGCGCAGCGCTGCCCAATAGCGAAGCCAAAACCGCGGCCTGGCTGCGGGCCGTGGAGGACCCGGCCACCGCCAACGCCACTCAACGTCAACTGATCGACGGCTTTGGCCGGGTGGTTGACCGCAGCTTGTTGCGGCCTTTCGCCCAGACCTACTTTGATTCGGTCGAACGGGTTTGGGATGCCCGCAGTGGTGAGATGGCCGCCAATGTGGCTGAGGGCCTCTACCCGGCTTGGCTTCTGAACGACCCCGAAGTCGACGTTTTGGCCTTGACCAGTGATTTCTTGGCCGCATTGGGTGACCGCAAGCCACCACTGAGGCGGCTGGTGGTAGAGGGCATGTCAGGTGTTCAGCGAGCCTTGGCCGCCCAGGCTTGCGACGCAGCCAGAGGGGCGTCACTGGCCGGCCGGCTTGGGGACGTGGTCTGACAAGCTCGCCACGGGCGCTAGAGTAGCTTCGGTGGTTGGGCCGGAGCCCATGCCGCCTAAACGCCCCCGGGGGCTTGGCCATGAGCCGGGTCCCGCGGCCTCAGTCGACTCGGTTGGCGCCTCGCGCTGACATCGGCAAACGCGGCAGGACAACACAGTTTCAGGCTAGGAAACGGGTGTTACTCACCGGTCTTCCAGCCCGGCAATAAGGAGACTCTAATGACTTACTTGGCAACACCCGAATTCGCCACTGACTGGCCGGAGTGGGCTCGCTGGTTAATTGGCGACCCGCTGGCGGTGGTGCTCTATCTGCTGGGGGCGCTGGTTGTCTTAGCCATTGCCCACGCTGTTATCGGTCACACTGTTAAGAGGTTGGCAGCCAAACCGTGGACGCTAGGTGGGGATGGCGATGTCAGCGAAGCCGAGCGAGCCCACAACCAAGCTCGCAGAGAGGCCCGGATCAAGACCCTGGGTTCGGTGGCGCATTCGACGGTCAAAGCCGTGGTCTGGATCTTGACGATCTGCCTGGTCCTGGAGCGGCTCGGTGTGTCGATGGGCCTGATTATTACCACTTTGGGCGTATTAGGCGTTGGCGTTGGCTTGGGTGCGCAGTCGATGGTCAAAGACATGATTGCCGGGATGTTCATTTTGGCCGAGGACCAATTCGGTATTGGCGACCAGGTCGACGCCGAACAGGCCAGCGGCAAGGTCGTGTCGATGTCTCTGCGCATCACCACACTGAGGGATGATGACGGCGTTATTTGGTATGTGCCCAACGGCACTGTCACCCGAATCGGCAACTCCTCCCAGCACCGGCCACCAGCCACCGGCGAGGCGGCGACCAGTTAGCCTGTGGCGGCGCTGATCTCGGCCGCTAGCTGGCCTGACTTTGCGCCAAGCACGACTTGGACCACTCGGCCAGAGATGACCACGCCATAGGCGCCAAGGGACTTCAAGGCAGCCTCGTCAACCAGGCTGGCGTCCTTTAGCTCAACCCTTAGATGCGCCTGGACCGGTGTCACCCTGACCAAGTTGTCCCGGCCACCAAGATGCTGTAGGACCAGCTCAGCCGTGTTCAATTGAGCCCTCCTTAGTTGGCACCACCGCCAGTTTAGGGGGCCGGTGAATCTTTCCCCGCAGTAGCTTCTGGCCGTCGATGCGCACTATTCGCCAACTTCCAGGCGAGCGAAAAACCTTCGCCGCCACGGTTAGTCTCTCCGCAAGCGCCTATGAGTCACCCGATGCGGCCTGGCCGCCTCGGGCCCCAGACGGTCCACCTTATTGGCCTCGTAGGCGGCGAAATTGCCTTCGAACCAGAACCAACGGCTCGGGTCCTCATCGGTGCCTTCCCAGGCCAGGATGTGGGTGGCCACCCGATCTAGGAACCAGCGGTCGTGAGAGACCACCACGGCGCAGCCCGGGAACTCCAGTAGGGCGTTTTCGAGCGAACCCAGTGTCTCAACGTCTAGGTCGTTTGTTGGCTCGTCCAGCAACAACAGGTTGCCACCTAGTTTTAGGGTCATGGCCAAGTTGAGCCGATTGCGTTCTCCGCCTGACAGCACGCCAGCCGGTTTCTGCTGGTCGGGGCCCTTGAACCCAAAGGCCGAGACATAGGCCCGAGATGGCATTTCGACCTGGCCAACGTGGATGTAGTCCAGCCCGTCACTGACCACTTCCCAGACCGAACGTTTCGGGTCAATCCCGCTGCGCCCCTGGTCAACGTAGGCCACTTTGACCGTCTCGCCAATCTTGAGGTCGCCACCGTCAAGCGGTTCCTCTCCCACTATGGCCTTGAACAAGGTTGTCTTTCCCACCCCGTTGGGCCCAATCACCCCGACAATGCCGTTCTTGGGCAAGGTGAAAGACAACCCGTCTACCAGAACCCTGTCGTCAAAGCCCTTGCGCAGCTTTGAGGCCTCCAGGACTATCGAACCCAGGCGCGGGCCCGGTGGGATTTGGATCTCGTCAAAGTCGAGTTTGCGGGTCCGCTCGGCCTCGGCCGCCATTTCTTCATAACGCTGCAACCTGGCTTTGGACTTTGCCTGGCGGCCTTTGGCGTTTTGGCGCACCCAGGCCAGCTCCTCGGCCAGGCGCTTGGCCAGCTTGGCGTCCTTTAGGCCCTGGACCTCGAGCCGCTCGCGCTTTTTCTCCAGGTAAAGCGAATAGTTGCCTTCATAGGCATAAGCCCGGCCACGATCAAGCTCCAAAATCCACTCAGCCACATTGTCAAGGAAGTAGCGGTCGTGGGTGACCGCCAAGACGGCGCCGGGATACTTGTCCAGGTGCTGCTCCAGCCATTGGATCGACTCAGCGTCAAGGTGGTTAGTCGGCTCGTCTAAGAGCAGCAGATCGGGCTGCTCCAATAGAAGCTTGCACAGCGCCACTCGCCGCCTCTCGCCCCCCGACAGGACGTTGACCGGTGTGTCAGGCGGCGGACAGCGCAACGCGTCCATGGCCTGATCCAACCGCGAGTCGAGATCCCAGGCGCCAGCGTGGTCAAGGCTTTCTTGAAGCTCTCCCATTTCTGCCAGCAGCTTGTCGTAGTCGGCCTCGGGGTCAGCTAATTGCTCGCTGATCTGGTTGAAGCGGTCAAGTTGAGCCTTGATTTGGGCCACGCCCTGCTCAACGTTGCCCAAAACCGTGGTCGAGTCATCCAACGATGGTTCCTGTTGCAGCATGCCAACGCTGTAACCAGGGGTCAGCGTGGCATCGCCGTTCGATGGCACGTCCAAGCCAGCCATGATCCTCAAAACCGAGGATTTGCCAGCACCATTGGGCCCAACCACGCCAATTTTGGCTCCCGGGTAAAACGCCAAGGTGACATCGTCCAAAATCAACTTGTCACCGTGGGCCTTACGGGCACGTTTCATTACGTAAATGAATTCAGGCACCGCATAAGGATACGGCCAGTCGCTGAACCAAAGTCGCATCTAGGCGATTGGTGGCCCCCTAGGCCGCCAGCGGCGCCTGAGCAGCCACCTGACCTTCGGGGCCCTGCTGGCGCCGTGTTGGCGCCTCCTGGCCACCAACTTGGCCCGGCATTTCCTGCCCGGGCTGGGTTGGAGCCAGGGCAGCCCCGGGGCTTAGGCCGGCCGGCTCGCCCTCGGCCCCGCTAACGGGACTGCCGCCTGTGCCACCGGCTGGTCCGCCACGGGCAAGATCATCCACCTGGTCTTGCCCTGCCGCTTGATCCTGCCCTTCCGGGCCCCGACGGTGGGCCGCCATGGCCACTTTGGTGAAACGAGTGTCTCCCCAGCGCAGGTCATGGCCCACCAGATCAGCTTGGACCTGCATGGCCCAATTGGTTGAACCGTCTTTGGCCTCCCACTGGTGACTTGTCAGCCGGCCAACCACAATCACCGGGTCGCCCTTGCGCACCGAATGGCGCACGTTGTTGCTCAAGGCTTTGCCCCGGATCTTGATGTCGAACCACTCGGTTTTCAGCTCGGCGTACTCGCCGTCGGCTTGGCGGTAGCGCGGCGTTGACCCCATCCTGAAGGTCATAAAGTCGCCATTTGGTCCCGCTCGCAACTGCGGCTCGGACGAGACCCAGCCATTGACCGTCACCCGCACATCGTTTTCCATTTTTTCTCCCAAAAGTTTGGCTGCGGCCGGCCCCACGCCGGCCTATCGCCAAGCATCATTGCGTGGACCACCGACGCCTAGACGACCACCGCTGCCTCGCCTGTGGAGGACCGGTTTGCCGGACGTTATCAGTCGACAACCCAGACTTGCCTCTGGTCGGGAGCCGGTGGCCTAGCCGGGTCGCTAGCCGGTAACCTCGGCGGATCCCTGATCGGGTGCCTGGCCGGTTTCGGCACCACCAAGGCCCCCGGGCGAGCTGGCCAAGGAGCGCAACTCGGCGGCGACGTCTTTCAGATCTGACAGGGCATAGTTCACCGGATCACTCAGCGCCTTTTCGACAACGGTCACAACCGAGCCTTTGACCTTGACCAGCCAGGCCGCCCGCCATTTCTCCCTGGCACCAGCCCCGCCAAAAAGTCGGCTCAGCCAACCTGGCTTGGCAGGCTGGCTAAGGTCCGCCAAAGATTCGTTCAGCCTGGTGGCGAGGTTGGCCGCCGATGCAGTGGCCAGTGCCGCGACATCCTGCCACGGCTCGGGCAACACGGCGGTGGCAGCCCCGATGTAGCCTTTGACCAGCGGGCGCACTTCGGCTGCTGTCACCTCGACCAACCCAGGCGAAAATGGCTCCGGCGAGCCGTCGAGCGCTAGCGCCTCTAGGGCCTCGGCCACCGTTTTCCCCGCCGCCGCCAGGCCCTGGCCGTAAGCGGCCATTTGATCTGCGCCCAGGTATTCCGCCAAAGGCGCCTGAGCCAACACCTCGCCGGCCTCCCGGGCCAGGTCACCGGCTACTCGCCGGGCCGCCACAGTCTCCTCCGCCGTCCGTTCGACCAAGACTGAGCGCAAATCCTCGATCCCCTCACCCGTCACCGTCGAGGTGACCAGCAGCTTGGGGTTGGCCCACCCACCTGACTCCAAAAGCGAGGTCAAAGCCTCGCTCACCGGGGCGGCATCGGCCTGGGACAACTGATCGACCTGGTTCAAGACCACCAAATTGACCCGGCTGACCTGCTCCAAGGCTGAGGGCAGAAACAGTTCACGCAAGCCTGGATCGGCGTACTTCTGCGGGTCGGTCACCCAGATCAAAATGTCCGCCAAGGGCAGTATCCGCTGGGCCACCTTGTGGTGCTCAACATCGGCTGAATCCGAATCCGGCAGATCAACCAGAATCATGCCGCCCCACTCCCCCAGCTCCGGTTCGAGCACCGAATCGCGTTGGATGGTGTCATCCGGGTTGACCCCGGCCCACTCCAGCAGCGGCGCCGCGCCGGGCCCCCAAACGCAGGCGTTAGCCTTAGTCGTTGTCGGCCGCAGTGCCCCGACCTGCGCAAACTCCATTTTGGCCAGTGCGTTGAAAAGTGAGGACTTGCCCGAGCCACTGCCACCAACCAACGCCACCAGGGTGTGGTCAACGCCTCGCTCAAGGCGCCCGATGACGCCGGCCAAGCTTTCGGGGCAACCTGACCAGGCCTCGTCCCCTAGGCGCTTGGTCAGCAAATCGCATAGCTGGTACAACCGGTTGGCCCTTTGGCGCAGGGGTTCGATTCCGCTCATGGTGTTGTTGCCACCACCTCCGGGATAGCGTCGACCGTCTTGGCGCATAGGGACAGACGGCGGGCCAGGCCGGACAGGCCCGTCGGCTGAGCCGTGGCCGTTTCGATGGCTTCGCCAAACAGGGCTAAGTCCAGGTCAACGGCCCCGGCCAAGGCTCGAGCCTGGGCCTCAAGTCCAAGTCTAACCAGGTCGTTGACGCGGTCTGGTGCCAGGGCCTCAAGGTAGACCGCAGCGTTGTCCGCGCCCAGGGCTACTGCCTGGACTAGTCGGGCCATTCCGTCCTTGGTTAGTGCTTTGGTGGCGAGCACAATGGTCTCGTCCCCGGTTTCGGCTAGCCGGCTGGCCAGGTGTCGCCTCCAGAGCAGATGCGGGTCGTTGTCACCGGGCCTCAAACGCAACCAATGGCGAGGGTGACTGGTTTTGCTGGCCTGGCTGGGGCCGTCATCGGGCCGGAGCAGTCCCCCCGGCTGGGCCAGCGCGCGGGTACCTTCCGGCACCTGGCCTGATTGCCACAGCCCAACAACCCGGCGGCGCGCCCGCCGTGTGACTTGGTCTGCCACCTGTTTGACCGCCTGGGCCAAGGGCTGCTCGAGCCGGTCGAGCGCCAGCCTGACCTTTTCTGCCACCGCCGCATGCGGCGCCAGCTCCTTGTGCTGGTCGATGAAGGCAATCAGCCCCTCGGTCTCTGATTCCCAAATCAGTCGCAGCTGGGCCTCGGGTTCGATGGCGTCAGCGTTGGCGGTGGGCCCGTTTCCGGCGCCCAAAGCGGCCTTAGGCGCGGTGGCGGCCAGCGCGGCGCTGGTGGCGGCGCCGCCTGCATCGACGGCCGCCCGGAGGGCCTGAGCCGCCTGGTTGACCACCTCGGCGGTGGCTTCATCGGTCGCCTGGCGCAGCAAGTCCAAGGTCGCTTGATGCACCTTTTCCGCTCTAACCAGGCGTTTTGTCTTGTCTAGCGCTCTGACAACTGACTCGTGAATCGAACTGACGTTGTCCACGGCCTGCGGCCATGGGTCGAGGCCTTGTTCCGCCAACCAGCTCTGAATTGGCTCAGCAGCGACCGTGTCGAGGGCGGTGACAGGGCCTTTGGCTCGCAGCACTGTCATAACCGGCAAGTCCGGCCAGCCCCGATCAGCCAGCATCTGCTTGGCGTCTGCCACAACCACGTCGACTGACTCCCTGGGCAACCGGTTGATCAGGAAAAGTGTCGGCACCTGGGCTGGCATGATGGCGCCGAGCAGATCCCAAACCAGTGCATCGCCGTAACGCAGACCACTGGCCACCACAATCCAGCAGTCGACCGGCAACTCCACCTGGTCCAAATTGTCTGGGTTTCCGGCCGCGAAAGGATCGGACAGGTCTAGGACCGCCCGGCCCGGCAGCACCTCATCTCCCAGGCAAAGCGCGCTTTGGGTCAAGGCTGGGTGGCCGGCCATGAGGGCCGCCGTCGACGGCCTGACCAGGATTTGCGGTTGGGCTGTGGTCGGTCGCAGAGCCGAAACTGTCGCCAGATCCTGCCCCGCCAGGGTGTTGGCCACAACTGATTTGCCGGTACCGGTCGGTCCGGCCACACCAATAACCTTCGGTTCGCCCACTTGACGCAGCCGAGGCAACAGCTCATGATCCAGGTAGTACCGCAATTGGTCCTGCGCCAGGCGAGCCTCAGCCGAGGCTATCGAGGGAAAAGGGAATGTCACGGCGTCCAGTTCGCTGCGAAGCGCGCTGACCACTTCAAGCGTGGCGCCGTCGCCCTGCTCAGGCCGCATCATCCAAGTTTTGCCTACATCAAGGCCTTGTGCAACGATGCGCGCCCGGCAGGCAGTGATTGGGCCCAAGCCCGGGTGGCGCTGGCTGATTCGCCATCGCTCCTAGGCACCTTTGTAGCGGCTTGGCGGCTGCGGCGCTGACTGACCTAGTACCGATGCAGGTCAACTCGCCGTGACCTTGTATCAAAGCAGCCCAGGCCGCCGCGACCTTGTATCAAAGCAGCCCAGGCCGCCACGACCTTGCACCAAAGCAGGTCGACTCGCCGTGACCTTGTATCAAAGCAGCCCAGACCACCACGACCTTGCACAGAAACAGGTGCGACTTTCGGGGGACACGCGTCTGGCCTGGTCACCACCGCGGCCTCAAAACCCCGACCTGTCTTTGCACTAAGTCACGGCCGGCCCAGCTGCTTTGATGCTAAGTCGCGGCAGATCCGTGCCGGCCGTCACGGCGGCAAGCTCTACCACATTGGTGTTGGCCGACCCCACGCCGGAACCCACATCACCATGTTGATCCAAAACCTCGACGTTACGATCGTGGCCACCGCCACCGGAGAAATACTCCGCGAACTCGTACTCGATCCCACCAGGAACTATCAACCACAAGGCTAGACAAAAACGCGGCGAACCCACGTTTCGTGGGTTCACCGGTTTCCTATGTCCCGAGACATCACAACGCGCCCCCGAAAGGATTCGAACCTTCGACCATTGGATTAGAAGTCCAGTGCTCTATCCACTGAGCTACGGGGGCATGGGCGCCCAGTCAGCCTAACCCACGCAGGTAGGGTTGAAGAATGAGCGTTCCCGAACACGGCGTGACCGGCCCAATTGTCTGGGTCGACTGTGAAATGACCGGCCTCGACCTGACGGCCGATGCCTTGATCGAGATCGCCGTTGTTGTGACCGATTCGACCCTGGGGACCCTGGGCGAGGGCCTGGACATCATCATCAAGCCGCCGCAGGCCGCCCTCGACCAGATGTCGGACTTTGTCCGGCGGATGCACACTACTTCGGGTTTGTTGGACGCTCTTGATGCTGGCCTCGCTCTAGACGAGGCCCAACGCCAGGTCATGGCCTATGTCCGCTCTCATGTGCCGCACGCCGGAAAGGCACCTTTGGCCGGCAATTCGGTGTCTACTGATCGCGGCTTCATCGACCGGGATTTGCCCAAACTGGGTCGGTTTCTGCACTACCGGACCATCGATGTGTCGTCCATTAAGGAGCTCGCCCGGCGTTGGTATCCAAGGGCCTATTTCGCCGCCCCGGAAAAGCACGGCGGCCACCGGGCGCTGGGTGACATTTTCGACTCCATCGACGAGCTGCGCTATTACCGACAAGCCCTCTTCGCCGAATCGCCGGGCCCAGATACCGACACCTCCAGGGCCATCGCGGCCCAAATCGCCGAGACCTCAGTTCGCGGCTAAGCCCGTACCCTTGCCCGATGCCGTGTGCCCGGGCCGGCAGCGCGTCGTCCGGTAGTTGCCACGACGCTCAGCCAAACGGGGCCAACCCGTCTGGCTCGCCCGGTGACGGGCGCTGGCGGTGTCAGCCCGCCAGCAAAACCGGTAGACTCCATCACCGGCCTTGGCCTAGCGGCCAGCGCCATGGTGGCTGTAGCTCAGTTGGTAGAGCTCCTGGTTGTGGTCCAGGCGGCCGCGGGTTCAAGTCCCGTCAGCCACCCTTGAGTGTTCAAGATTGAACCTGCGGTTCCATGAACCGCCTCCCCCACGGCCCCATCCACAGTCCCCGAGCCCAGATCTGCCGTTCCACTTTCCACCTGCCCAAACACCGCTGCTGGAGTTGACCCCATCAGCCAGGTTCTCAAACGTGGCGTGTGTAGCAGTACCCAAGAGCGAATACGCCCTCGGATGACCGCCCCACCAGCCGAACCACCGACGGGCGGGAGGTGCCGGCTTGAGTGGCGAACTGGCTGAGGGTTAGCCAAACCGCCACTGGGCCTTGATTTCGGAGATGAGACGGCAGTCATTGGCGAGTAAGCTCTGCCCGGCCTCAACTCCAGCCCGGACTCAGCGGGTGGCGTGGATCAGGCGAACCAGCCGCATTGGTTGAAGTGCGTCACGGCGGTCCCAGAACCCGACCGGAACCGCATTGGCCTCCTCGACAGCACGAACCCCACGCCAGCCAGCGGCTTCCAACCAGCGGGCGGTTTCTCCGGGGCTGGGTGTCGAGAGCCATGGTTCTTGGCCGCCCAGTGCAGCGGCCAGGGCCTTGGCGTAGTCCTGTCCGGTGGCGTCGCGGGCCGCCATCGACATCAACGCTGAGGCATTTACCGGAGCTTTAGGATTCTTCACCTCAATTAACTACCATGCCAACCGGGCTTGGTGGGGCAGGCTTTCGGCACCACGACAGTGACGATTTGAGCTTTTCTTGACGTGCAAATGCGCTCCGTCTTCTGTTCGTTGGTTGGCATCCCGATACGGCCCCTGCCAACCAGTCCAAGGCCAACCGCCTGGGCACTCAACCATGGCTCAGGTCAAAAGACAGCCCAGAGGATGGCGAAGGCGGTGACGCCGACCACCGCGCTCCACACCAGTGACCGGGACAACCAGGCGATTAGGAACACCGGAATGGCCGCCAGCAACGGCAAGAAGGCGCTCAGCTCGCCCGAAGCCAGGGCACCGGGATTAAACAGGTCGGTCGCCACCAGAGCGGCAAACACTGCCGGCGGGATGAAACCAATTGTCTTCTCCGCCTGCGGTGGCAGCTTTCTACCCCGAAGCAAAAAGACGGGCAATACCCGGCAGGCCAACATCGACAAGGCGCAGCCGGCGAAGATTATGGAGAAACTGGTCCAGGTCAACTGCGCCACTCCTGCCGAACTGAAGTCGCCGCCATCGCGCCTGCTACCCCAAGCAAGGCACCGATGAGTATGGCCGCTCCACCCAGACCAACCAGCTTTGCCATCACCACCCCGCCGGCCGCGACCAGGGCGGCTAACACGGTCCCAAACGACCGCCGCTGCATCAACAGCAGGCAGATGAAGATTGACGTCATGGCGAAGGACGCAATCGGCAAAGGGATGTCCAGGGCATTACCAACAAAAACCCCGGCCACGCAGCTGGCCGTCCATGAGGTCTGCGAAAACAAATTGACCAGTGTGGCCCGTCCCACCGACCACTCTCGCGACGCAAATTGGTGGGTGTTCACGCCAAAGCTTTCGTCGGTCACACTGGCGGCAAACAAGTAGGTCAGTCGCTTGTCGGTGTTTTGGCAGTGCCGTGCCAAGGACACGCCGTAAAGAATTTGCCGGGTGTTGACCAGCGAAACACTTGCCACAATCGAAGCGATCGGATTGGCCGCGATCCACATATTCGGGATCATGAACTGCCCGGCGCCGGAATAGAACAAGACCGCCAGGAGCAGCACCTGCAGGGCGTTCATGCCGACTGACGCGCTCAGCACACCGCAGGGTATGCCAATCACCAAATAACCGAGCATCACCGGTAGGGCCGCGCGCAGCGACTGCGATAGATGCTCCCGTTTCGGCACGAAACGCCATCCTAGTTTGCGCCAACCCTTGAGGGGCGCGTTGTCGCCAAGGCATTTTTGGCCGGTCGTTGCGCCAGCCTTGGCCGATGGCGCCGGCCAGTTGGCTTTCGGGCGGGGTCACCCGGTGGGCGGGGGTGGTAGGCACTAACGTAGGTGGCGGCTTGGTCGCGCAGAGCGAGCCAAGGCGGACCAGCACGGCGAAGATCCCCTCGCCGCAGGTCGAGTGCCAGGACAAACAAGGAGAAAACAATGCAGCAACGGAAAATCGGCGACTTCTCGGTTGGCGCCATCGGGTTGGGGGCCATGCCCATGTCCATTGAGGGACGACCCGAGCCTGAACAGGCCATTCGCACCATCCACGCGGCCTTGGATGCCGGTGTCCGGCACATCGATACCGCCAACTCTTACCACCTGAACGCGGGCGAAGTTGGGCACAACGAGCGTTTGGTCGCCCGGGCCCTGGCCTCGTGGACCGGCAACGTTGACGAAGTATTGCTTGCCACCAAGGGCGGACACCTCAGGCCGGGCGACGGCAGCTGGACCCAGAATGGCGATCCAAGCTACCTGGTGGCGGCAGCCAAACAGTCAGCCCGCGACCTTGGAGTCGAGTCGATTGGTCTGTATTACTTCCACCGCCCCGACCCTGCCGTGCCATATGAGGATTCGCTCGGTGCGTTAACTCAACTCCTCCAAGAAGGAGTCATTCAGCAAGCCGGCATCTCCAACGCCTCGGTCGAACAAATCCACCAGGCACAAGCAATTGTGGGCCCTCAAATGGTGGCCGTCCAAAACGAATTCTCGCCGGCCTACCGTTCGACCCTGGACACGCTGCATGAATGTGCTCGCCTGGGTATTGCCTTCCTGCCGTGGAGTCCGCTTGGCGGAATCAGGTCGGCTAAGTCGTTTGGCGCGACCCATGGCGTCTTCCAGCAGGTTGCCGCCGCGCACGGAGTTTCGCCACAACAGGTTGGATTGGCCTGGTCGTTGGCCCAGGGGCCGCATGTAATCCCGATCCCCGGGGCATCGCGGCCTGAAACCATCATGGACTCGGCTTTGGCGGCAGATTTGGTTCTGACCGACACTGAGCTGGCGTTATTGGACGCCGCCTAGACCAGGCCGAAGGCCAAAACCACCCCGCCGAAGCCAACAAACACGCCAAACTCGGCGTACAAAAGGTTCCTGGCCAGCAGCTCGCTGCGGTACAACGCCAGCAGAACCAACATGAAAGCCGCGTAGGCGGCTGTCACTCCGATCAGCCAGCCTGTCCCCCGCAGCCAGGCTTGCGCCACCAACAAATACGACAAGATGAAGCAGCCGGCCACCGCCCGCCAGGCCGCCCGCCGGTGAACCCGAACCCGCCAGCCGGAGGTGTGTGGAATCAGCGCGGCCACCACCACGAGGACCTGGATTGCGCTGATCAACAGGCAGTTCACCAGCCAGAGGCGCGACTGGCCGTAGAGCACCTGCCACACATAGAGCGCCAGCGCCAGATTGGCCGTGGTCTCGACAACCGCGAAGACCACCACCGAGGCCCGGCGCATAGCCACATGGCGCGAAATGGTGATTGTCCGGTCCCAACCGGCGACCGCTGATAGCACTACACAAACCACAGTCGGCACAACCACCGCCGCCAGCGCCAGCCAAAACACCGTTCAAGCTTAGGACCTGCCGGACAAGGCTCACCGGTGAGCGCGGCGCCAACGGACTACCCGGCATCGGCGCAGGCGTGCTGCAATCAAGTCGAGGAAGGCGCAGACGCCACCACCACGCAGACGGCACCTTTCTTCAAGGCCAGGCCAGCCTCGAGACCAAGACCGCGCAGCTCTTCGACCAGCCCCTGGGGGCTTAGTAGCCGCTCCCGGAACCGTGCCAGCCGCAGGAATGCGTTCACCGGCGCGCGTATCACCGCGGGAATGACTGGTTCCGCCAGGTAGACCTTGCCTCCAGGCCCCAGGCTTCGTTTGGCCTCGTTGACAAAACCGGCCCGGTCATCGAAGTGGTGGTAGGCCAGGCAAGCGACGATCCCGTCGACTGAAGCATCCTCAACGGGCAGGGCGCCGCAGGAGCCCGCCAGGATCTCCATATCCGGGCAAGCGGCCCGGGCCACCCGGACCATGGCAGCCGACGGGTCCACGCCAATCCCCGTGATCCCAAAGCTCCGTTCCAGCTGGGCTAGCAGCCGGCCAGTGCCGCAACCGACATCGAGCACGCGGTCGCCCGGCCTGAGGTTGGGGCCGGCAACGCGGATCAAGGCTCGGTAATAACGGTCAGCCAGCCTCCCCTTGCGGCCGGCATCGTATTGGTCCGCCCCGGCCGAAAAGTCGATGGCCCGGCTGGCGTGGTGGCGGCGCCCCCAATGCCGGTGCGCTCTCCGGTTGGCCTTAGGCTGTGGCATTGGGCACCTCCGCGGGTTTGGCTTTGACATGGACGATGGCGCTGTCCAGTTCCGGAACACCGTTCAGCACCGTAGCGGCGAGGTGATCAGACAGGTCACTGGCCTGACCCAGTGTCAGGTTGGGATTGGTGACCACCGTTGCCTCGGCGGTCAGTTCATGGCCAAGCCAGCGAGCTCTAACAGTTCCGTTTTCGGTACCGGTTTCCTGGTTCAGGATCGCCTCGATCGATTCCACCAGGGCCGGATCGACTCCATCCATTATTCGCCGCAGCACATCGCGGCCTGCCCCGAAGAACACCGCCGCAATGGCAAGCGCGATCAGCAAGCCAATAATCGGATCGGCCAGGGGTAATCCCAGCCAGACCCCGAACGCGCCCAGAGTCACCGCCAGTGAAGTAACGCCGTCAGTCCGGGCGTGGTAGCCGTCGGCTACCAGTGCGACCGACCCGATCCGGCGGCCCACCCGAATCCTGTACCGAGCCACCAGCTCGTTGCCCAAACAACCCACCAGGCCCGCGCCTGCGACCCACCCAAGGTGGGTCATCACCTGCGCATTCGACAGCCGCTCAATCGCCTGCCAAGCGGCGATCACAGCGGACAGACCAATCATGACGACAATCAGCAGCCCGGCAATATCCTCGGCCCGGCCGTAGCCATAGGTGAACCGCTTGGTGGGGCGGCGCCTGGCCAAGACAAAAGCGATCCAAAGTGGCACGGCTGTTAGGGCGTCGGAGAAGTTGTGCAAGGTGTCGGCCAGGAGGGCCGCAGACCCAGAAAGGAACACAACGACCAATTGGGCCAAGGCAGTGGCCATCAACCAGGCCAGCGACACTTTGACGGCCCGGATGCCCTCGGTCGTTTTCGTCAGAGGGTCGTTTCGGGGCGTAGAGACGGCGTGTGAATGTGGCCTGATGCGATGACCGAGTCGATGCCACCGGCCGCCGTGGCCGTGCTTGCGGCCTGGCCTGCCTGGCCGGGCCTCGGCTGCTAAACCGCCGGTCATGACGGGTTGTCACCTTCGACGGCCGGGGCGGCGGCGTCATCGACGTGGTGGGAGGGAACACCGGGCATGGCGTGTTCAGCGTTTTGGACAGCGTCGGTGACCAACCGCTCAACGTGGGCGTTTTCGAGACTGTAGTAGATCCTGGCGCCGTCCCGACGGGCTCTTACCAAACGCGCCATGCGCAGTTTGGCTAGATGCTGCGAGACGGACGGCTGTGGCTTGCCCACAACCCCGGCCAGGTTGGAAACCGTCAGTTCGCCGCCGGTCAAGGCCCACAACAGCCGGATACGTGTCCCGTCTGCCAGCAACCGGAAGACCTCGGCCGTCAAACTAGCCAGATCATCATCCAGGCGGGTTCGGCCGTCCCCGGCGGGCGGACATTCGTTCATGCGCATATGCTAACATGACTATTGTGGATGCGCACAAGACCCAGATTCGGGCTTACCGACCCAAGGATGAAGACGCCCTCTTCCGGCTGATACAAGGCGAAGGCGCCGAGTGGCAAGACTATTGGCGGGGCGCCAACCGGCAGAAGTACGCCAAGGCATTGGCATCGTCTATCGTCTACCTGCTCTTCGCAGGGGACGAACTCGCCGGCTACGCCCGCTGCCGCGACGACTCCGGCTATGGCGTCTACATCCTCGACCTGCTGGTTGACCAAAAACACCGCGGACTTCACTACGGCCAAAGCCTGATTGAACAGGTCCGCGGCGACCATCCCGGGGTCGAGGTCTACATCACCAGTGACGTCGATCCGTACTACCAGAAGCTGGGCTACCAAGTAGTCGGCACTCTCTTCGCAGTCCCCCGCAAGCCGTGAGGCACCAGTCCGGTCCGGGAGCCGGCATCGGCCAAGAGCACCCACCGGAAGCACTACCAGCTGCTATCATTTGCATGCAATCGTTAGCAGGAGGCCACAATGAGTACCGTTCAGCTTGCCACGAGGGTCGAAGAGTCTCAGGACCGGCTCTTTCGGGAAACCACCAAGCAGCTGGGAACAACCCCGGCAGACGCTATGCGTATGTTTGTGGCTGCTTTTAACCAGCACCGCGGCTTCCCTTTCGACGTGCGCCTCGACCGGAGTGTCGAGTTGCTCGAGACCGAGGAGGACGCCGTTGAATTCGCCTCCCATCTGTCTCGGAAGGTGCTCAATGAAGCGAGGTGACATTTGGACCCTCCATGACGGGCGATACGCGTCAAAGGCCCGTCCAGTGGTCCTAGTGCAACACGACTTTGCGGGTTTCGACTCGGTGATCGTGTGCCTACTCACGTCGTTCAACCGAAGAGGGACACCGTCGCGCGTTTCGGTGGAACCCACTCCGACAAACGGACTGAACAAGACCAGCTACGTGATGGCAGACAAGTTACTCACCGTCAGTCAGGATGAGCTCGGCGACAGGGTCGGGAATCTGACCGACGAACAGGTGCATGAGGTGTCATGTTCGTTGGCAAGGGTGCTCGCCATTGGCCGGAGCCAAGCACAGCCCGATCCGTCTGACTGATTCGACGATCAGTGTGAGCAAAGCACCCGGCCCGGCAGCCGGCATCGGGCAAGAAGCGCGCCGCCCGCGCCCTAGGTCAACCAGGCCACCAACCCCGCCAACAAAGGCGCCACGATCAGGGCAGGCAATAGGTCGCCGATCGGAACCTTCTTGATCCCCGCCAGCCGCACGCCCAAACCGAGCAGAATAACGCCGCCTGTGACCGTCAGCGCATCGACGTAACCGATGGGCAAAAAGTCGCCCAACCAGAAGCCCAATAGCGTCAGCAACCCCTGGTAGATGGTCAGCGGGATAATCGAAGCCATCACGCCAATGCCAAATCGAGAAGCGAAGGCAATGGCGGCAAAACCATCCATGATGGCTTTGACAATCAGCTGTTCGGCGCCCGTTCCTAGGCCGTCAGAAATTGAACCCAAAATGGCCAGCGGGCCAACGCAGAAGATCAGGGTGGCTGTCACAGCGCCTTCGATAAAGGTGCTTTCATCAGCACGTTTGGCAACTTTGGTGCGCAGCCAGGCGGCCGAGCCATCCAGTCGTTGCTCAAGGCGTGCACCGGAACCAATCAGCCCGCCTACCAGCAATGCACCCAAGACCACCAGCAGCCGGGCGTTGGCGCCAACCTCTTCCGCGAAGGCCGCCGACATCCCCGAAGCCACTGACATTCCGCCAATCACCAGCGTGACCAGGCCTAGGACCAGGGTGACTATGTCCCGGCTGCGCGCCGGCAGCCGGTGGCCCGCTGCCATGCCGATCAGGCTGCCAACGATCACCGTCGCCACGTTGATGGCCGTGCCCGCCCCGATGAACATGATCTACAGTCAACCACCGAGCCCAGGCCTGGCACCACAAGCCAATTGCCTGGTGGGATCATCTGGGTGGCCACTTGGCCCGGCCAAGGCCTGAACTCGCGTCATCGGCACGGCTCAGACCGGCTGTTCGGTTTCGGTAACCAGGCCGTTTTCGACCGCCAGACGGCCCTCTCTGAGCGCGCCCTCCAATACGCCGTCCAGCCGCTGGCGCGCCTCGGAGTCCATCTGGACGCCAAAAGCACTGGCGGTCCTGGCAAAGGTTTCGTCACGCCCCTTACCTGGGTCACGGCACACGGCCTCGATCATGGCATTACGCAGCTCGTGGTACGGGATTTCGTCGAGCTGCCGCCTGTCACCCGGCACGCGGAAACCGGCGTAGCTGGGAGGGTCAACGCCAGCTGGCCAGGCGATTGAGTCGCCGTTTTGAGCGGCGTGGAGTAGCCCCACCGGCAGGGACTTGCGAAGGGACTTGCGCTGTTCATCGGTCATTTGCCCGATGCCGAAGCGCGCCGCCACGATCCGTATCAGCCGGTCAGCCACGACTGGGCCTTCTTCGCTGACCACCGCGATGGCGACCTGGCCTACCGGGCTGACCTCCTTTTTGGAACGGCTGACCATGTCCTCTGGTCGGTGGCCGGCCTGCTCGGCGGCGGCCTTGAAGACTAGGGTGTCAGCGGTTCGCTCTGGGCCCTCTAAGGCCTGTGGCACAGCGGAGTCGTGGTCAATGGCCGGGGTGGCGGTCGGGGGTTGCGCTGGATCTTGCGAACTGGGCTCTGCCTCGGCCACCGGTGGCGGTCCAAAGTCAGCCGGCATCGGCTGCAGAACCTCGGTCTCATGCGACGTGCCGGGGGCATGCGGAAGCTCGGTCTCGCGAGAAAGGGGCAGATCAGCTGGGGATGGCGGTGACACCTCGGCGTCATGCGAAAGCTCGGACTCGCGAGAAAGGGGCAGGTCAGTTGAGGGTTGATGCGGAAGCTCGGTCTCGCGGGAAACAGGCAGATCAGTTGGGGATTGCTGCGAAAGCTCGGTCTCGCGGGAAACAGGCAGATCAGCTGGGGATGGCGGTGGCACCTCAAGGTCATGCGAAAGCTCGGACTCGCGGGAGATGGGCAGATCGGTTGGGGATGGCTGTGACACCTCGGGGTCATGCGGAAGCTCGGACTCGCGGGAAACAGGCAGATCAGCTGGGGGTTGCTGCGAAAGCTCGGACTCGCGGGAAACAGGCAGATCAGTTGGGGGTTGCTGCGAAACCTCGGACTCGCGGGAAACAGGCAGATCAGTTGGAGGTTGCTGCGAAACCTCGGACTCGCGGGAAACAGGCAGATCAGTTGGGGGTTGCTGCAGAACCTCGGACTCGGGGGGTAGGTCAAACCCAGCCGGCACCGGCTGCAGAACCTCGGTCTCGCGGGAAAGGGGCAGGTCAGTTGAGGGTTGATGCGGAAGCTCGGTCTCGCGGGAAAGGGGCAGATCAGTTGGGGGTGGCTGTGGAACTTCAGACTCGGGTAGTGGCTCAAAGTCAGCCGACATCGGCTGCGGAAGCTCGGACTCGCGGGAAACAGGCAAATCAGTCGGGGATGGCGGTGGCACCTCGGGGTCATGCGAAAGCTCGGACTCGCGGGAAATGGGTGGGGTCGGGTCGGGGTTGGTTAGTCTGACAATTGCCTCGACCTCGCTTTGCGGTGACTTCAGCCAGGCAGGCAGCCAAATCCGGTGGACCGCCAACCAATCGAGTTGCCCAGCCAAGATCCAAGCTGGCAGCCCGTCGCGATCGCCCACACTGGGCCGCCTGGCCCAATTGGGCCCATCAAGCATGACCGCCACCCAAGACGGCGACCCCTCGCGCCTGACCGCCAAGTCGACCCGGAAGCTCGACAGCCCATAGTTTTCGACCACCTCTAGGCCAGCCGCCCTCAACGCCGCCGCCACCTGGTCCTGGTGCAAATCCTGAGGTGCTTTATCCGCCCCTACCAGCCAGCGCTGGCCGTGTTCGGCCGCCAGGAGGTAGTCCTTAAGGTGGGCCAGGCCCAGCGAACTCGAACCCGACAAGTCCCAACCAGTGGGGTCGAACGAGGTCAAAACCACCACCTGGCGGCGAGCCCTGGTCACCGCTACGTTCAGCCACCTCTCGCCGTCCACCCGGGTCAGCAGACCCCAATTGGACGGCGCCCGTCCCTCGCCATCTGGCGCCACCGCCAAGGTCATAATGATGACGTCGCGCTCATCGCCTTGGACACTGTCCAGGTTCTTGACAAACAACGGCGCGTCGGTCCGGCTCAGGGCCGAATCAAGCCGGGCATCAGACACGCGTACCTCGTCCAGCAAATCCAGAATCAGATCGCGCTGCTGATCGCTGAACGCCACCACTCCAAAGGTCCACTGAGGATGCGACGCCAGTTGATCGCGCAGCTCGTGCACCACGCCGTAGGCCTCAGACCGGTTGACACCACCCACCCCGGTAACGTCGTTTTCCCAAGTGCCAGTGACCCGCCGCAACACGACTCCGCGCGGCGCACCGGCATCGGCCGGAGGGCTGGGGAACGTCGCCAAACGCCCGCCGTAGTACTGGGTGTTGGAGAAGGCCAACAACGACTCATCGAGTGATCGATAGTGCCAGGTCAGGTCGAGCTTTGGCCAACCCAGCCGGGCCGCCTCGACCAGAATCGAGTCCTCGGCGGCCGGAACCAAGCTAGCCTCCTCCCGGCCAGAACTGGCCGGATCTGAGGCGTTCTGTTCAGCCGAAACTGAGCCAATTGAGGCCGGCGCTTGCTTCGAGTCCCCAACCACCACCACGGCCTGGCCACGCCCGGCGGCGCCAATCGCTTCCGGCACCCGGATCTGGGAAGCCTCGTCGAAGACGACCACGTCAAAGCCCTCAAGATCGCCGGGCAAGTAGCGAGCCACCGAGGCCGGGCTCATCAAGAAACAGGGCACCAGCTTGCGCACCTCCTGTCCGCCAACCTCTAACAGTTGACGGAAGGTGAGCCCCCCTCGCCGCCGAGCCAGCTGAGAGAACAACTCGCCGATCTGGGCGAACGAAACATCGCCGTCAAAGTTGCGGGCCGCCACGATTCGGGCCGGCAGCTCAGTACAGAGACGTTGGCGCAGATCAGCCGCCTGGGTGATGAACCGATCAACCCGCCCCTGATAGGCCACTGGATCGAAGCCTCGCAAACCGGTGCCATCCAACCGCTCAACTAGGGTGGCTTGAGCGATCGCCGCCTGGATCATTTCGTCTAGCTGGCCGCCATCGACGGCGCCTTGGTCGAGAACTTGGTCGGCCCCTTGCACACCCAGTTGAGCCAGACGGTCCAATTCGCGGCGAACCCGAAGGAAGGCCGCCAGCCGCGGCGCGCCTTTCTCCAGATCGGCCTGCCAGTCATCAAGCCTGTTTACAATCTGATCGAGAAGCGATTGGTTGCCTCGCCACTGCTCCAGCCGCTCCGGCGTGACATCTAGAAGCCTGAACAACTCCCGCAGGACCTCAGCCGTCCGTTTGACGTCTCGAGCCGACCAACCCCGGGCCCTGTGCCCGGCTTGGTCCCTCACTTGCTCGGCCGCCTGGTCGAAGGTCGCCTGATCGATCAACCCGTTGCCTCGAAGCAACCAACCTGCCCGCACAGCTCTTTCTGCCAGCCAGAGCGACTGTTCGACCTGCGAATAGTCGGCCTCGACATAAGGGTTCCAGCGTTTGGGCAGGTCGATGCCAGGAAGGGCAGCCAGGGCCGCCTCGACATCAAGTACGGCCAATTCGGCCCGCTCAGCGCCTTGCAGTATCTCCGTCAATTGCTTCAGCGGCACGTTTTCGGCATCACGCCAATAGCCCTCGAGCTCGGTCACAATCTCCCGGCGCATCCTGGCCTTGCCAATTCGGCTGGAATCAGCCCGGTGGGCCAGCCCAATCACCGCACCCCATTCGAAACCAATCACTTCAGGGTCAAACCACTCCAGCAAGGGTTTGTACTCGATACGCAGACGCCTCAATCGTTTCGTCGCCACTTCAGCCGTGCGCAGCCATTCTTCGGCCCCGATGCCCTCAACTTGGCGCGGTGTTAACGCGTCTTTGGCCCCAATTGTGTCCAGCCACTGGGCCAAGGCGTCCAACCCGGCTGGGTCACGCGCAGCACAGGCTAGTTGCCAAACCGGCCCTTCAAGACCGGACGCCACCTCCCCTAAAGCCTCAACTGCCTGCGCCAGGCTCTTCAGGTCAAGCCCAGGCTGTGCCGCTCGCCGCTCCAGGCCGGCATCGGCCGGTTTTGTGTCAACTTGGCCGGCCACGGACAGATTCGCGCCAACCAGCCGCCAAGGCGAATCTGCCACCAAACCGCCCATTTGGCCTAGGTCTTGGGCCAACCGGCCTCCCGCCTCGACCACCGCCGCCAACCGCTGATCCTGCCGCAGAACCTCAGGCCCCACCGTCAAGACCGGGTCTGGGCCACGCGTTTCGACCACGGCCGCAGCCCCCAGAAGATCCTGGTGGGCCTGCCAAACCGACTTGCCCATGGGGCCCGGGCTGTGCAGCCGCTGCGGGTACTGCGACAAATGCGCCACCTCTTCGCGCTGAGCCGCTAGGGCAACGTCCCAGCCAGGTGAAGTGCCCGGAGTGAATTCGATGGCTCGGCGCAGTTGGTCTATGACGGCCGCCACGGTCTGGTGCCGGCCATACAGGTCCAGGCAGAACGGCGCCAACCCAACCGAGTCCAGGCGCCGTTTGACCACGTCCAAGGCAGTTTGCTTCTGAGCCACAAAAAGGACCGATTTGCCCGTCACCAGGCAATGCGCAATCAGGTTGGTGATGGTCTGAGATTTGCCTGTCCCCGGCGGGCCTTCTAGGACAAATGAATGGCCACCGGCAGCCCAACGAACGGCCTGGGCCTGGCCTGAATCGGCTGCCAAAGGTAGGTAGCTGGCAAACTCGCCGGCCTCTGGCAGGGAGGGTGTGGCGGGAGTCGCCATCCCGGTCTGGTTGGCTCCCAGAGCTAGGCCGTGAACAGGCTCACGCTGGCTCAAATGAGACCAGTTCATGGACAAGTCGTGCCAAATATCCATGGTGTGGGTCTGAAGGCAAATCAGGTAGGCCACTGGCTCGACCCGGAAACAGTCGAACCTGGAGCCGGCGATGGCCCGGCCCGTCGCCTCCAGGATCTGTTCAACTTCGAGACTGCCTTCGTCACCGGTTAGCTGAGCCAGCGCTGGGATTTCCAGGCCCCAAACTGTCCGCAGTTTCTCAGCCAGGCAGAGGTTAGGGACAGCCCGGCGCGCCGGATCCAACACCATTTCGAAGTGCTGGCCACTGCGTGACTCGGTCAAATCAACCGGCACCAGACAAAGCGGCGCGTCGCCGCGTCCCTGGCGGTCCGCTTCCATCCATTGCAGCGCACCAAGGGCCAAGTAGAGGCTGGCCTGGCTGGTCTCTTCCATGGCCAGGCGCGAGCGCCGGTCAAGGCTCCTCAGCCTGGCCGCGAAAGCGCCTTTTGACACAGTGGCATAAGCCACGCCAGAGACCTCCAGAGCGTCAATTAGGCCCCCTCCGTCCGCCATTTGGGACCCTTCGCCGCCTCCTGGCCTGCTGGCCTGGGCTAACGAGTCCTTTGGCAATAGCTTGACCGGGCGCCCGGCGGCGACCACGGACCCCAAACGGCCCAGGCCGGCGGCAGGTAGATGCAGCGGCACCGTCAAGCCGGATCTGCGTTTGGTCAGCGGATTGCAGTCTGACGAATCGACTAGCGCCCGCTGCCAGGCCTGCACCCGGCTGGGGATCGCGGCATCGGGCGCAATACTGGCTGATGCCGGTGGCTTCGCTGGGGCAGGTGGCGGCGACGGCGGCACCGGGGCAGGTGGCGGCGACGGCGGCACCGGGGCAGGTGGCGGCGACGGCGGCACCTGGGCAGGCGGCCCGGACGGCTTAGAGGTTTGGTCTGGCGGCAGCGGCCGGCGGGCCTGACGCGGCTGCGGCGACCGGCGCGGCTGCGGTGGCCGGCGAGGCTGACGCCGCTGGGCCGGCCGATCTGACTCGGTTGACTGCGGTGGCCGGGTTAGCTCGGGCTTTTGGACTGGCGGCGCAGTTGGCTGGGCTGGCTCGGGTGGCGCGGTTGGCGCAGGTTCCGGCGGCGACGGCCTCGCTTGTGGTGCCGGATGCGGCTGTGGCGGGTGGACCGGGCCGTCTTTGGCCACGCGGCCACGAAGACCCGCGCCTGGCGGCAACCCGGCGACAGCCTGGCCCAGCTGGCCCACGATTGGCAGAGGTTTGACCACCCCGTGGGCGGCATGGACATCAACCAGGTAGGTGATCTGGTCCTGACCGGATTGGAGATGCTTGGCGGCAATCGTGCTGGCCTGCTCAAAGGTCAGCGCCTGGAAGCGCAAACACAAGGCGGTGGCCTCGACCCCAACCAAACGTCTCGACGCCGCCACCGAGGCCAGCGTTCTCTTGTCTTCGACGGCCACCACCGGCAGTTGGGCATCCTCAGTCAGAAAGCCGGCGAAGGCGTGGTCCGCCGTGACGGCGATGACTGGGTGGATGCCAGCCCGCTCCAAAGCTGCGGTGTAAATGCAGGTCAAATCCAGGCAAGTGCCCCGCCTGTCATGCAGAACTTCCCAGTGGGTGCGAATGCGCTGGCCAGAGCCCTCGAATGTCCCGGCCGGATCAGACAGCAGCAGACGGCGGCTGGCCAAAGCGTCGTAGATGGCAGCGGCAATCGCCATGACCCTTTCGGGGCCCGACTCATAACCATTCAGGCTGGCCGAACCAGTCTTCTGCTCGAGGCGCTGGCTGGCCGCCCTGAGCACTGCGTCAATGGCCGGGTCCTCGGGGCGGACAAAAGCAGCAATGGCCTCTGGCACGGACATAGCCCACCACTCGTTGGCGGCCAGTAGCCGGATCACGCCCGATCCCCAGGCCTTGGCCTCACCGGCGTCCAGTCCTAGGCGGATTGTCGTCATGACGGCCTCATTCAGCCCGCCAAATACGGCCGGATCAACCGAAATCACCCGCCTGGTGGCGGGCAACTCCAACAATTCCCCCGGCCCCAACGGTCCAACCTGGATGTCAACCTGGGCAGTGACTTCATCAGTTCTTGGGCCCGGCGCATCAATCACAACTGATAACGTCACCGGCTTGGTCCTGGTATCGGTGGTGTTGACCACGGCCACAGTGGTCAGCGGCGTGGCCCGGTTGGAAGCGAGGGCCAAGTTGAAAGCGTCACGATAGGCCAGATAAGCCACCACGCCGTTCGACTGGGTTGTGCAGGATCGGATACCGGGACCAAGTTCACGCTCGGCGAATGGTGCCAGCCCCCTAGCCGTCACTGAGCCCGGACCGGAACCAACAGCCGCACCGGCGTCGACGCCCACGGCACCTCCGCCAGGAGTCGGGCCCAAAGCGGCTCTGGAGCCCTCAACCGGTTTTCGGCCCGGTGCCGCGCCTGGCTGGTGGTCTGGGCGTTCTTTGGCTGTCGAATCCGCCTTTGGGTCTGGCCGGCGCCTTGGGCCCAGGGAGCCTTTCTGGTCCGCCGGCTCGGCGACAGTGACAACTACCGGGATCTCTTGGGTGCCAAAATCGGTCAGAGTCGGCTGGTAGGGAAGCGATTGATGCCCATCACCGGCGTCTAGCAAGCCGATCAAGAAGCCCACCTCTTGGTCCAAGTTGAGCGCCTGGGCCAGCTGGGCCATAGTGTCCAAAGCGCGGTCGGCCTGCCGGCGGGTGATGGAATCTGGCCGGGAGACTCGGCCGGCTTGGCGGACAATCTCCCCCACCATGGCTCGGTACTCCTGGCCAAAGGCCGGCATGACCCTGGTGTGGGCTTCGATTGCCTGCAGCAACTGCTCTAGGTTCTGGGCCGAGCCGACGCTGGGCTCTTGGCCTGGTTGCGGGTCTGGCCTGGGCGTTGGTTTTGGCCTTGGCTGCTCGGGCCAGGTTCCGGGCAAGATCTGACTGTTCTGTCCCCACAAGGGGTCCTGCGCAGATGACGGCAAGGCCGCCTCGACCATGGATCTGAGGGCTGTTTCGAGCGCGCTAAGGCCCATGGCCAACCGCTCGGCGTCGCTCTGGTTGGTCGTCATTGCCCTATTGAACCTGTCCAATCTTGCGGCTCGAAGCCACTGGCCCATCGTAATCTCAGGTGGGCCATCTAGGTGGCGAATTGGCCACCGGCGAGCCGCCTATCCCCCATTCCAAGGTGGCCGGGCCTGGGTTGCAGCTCAAGTCTGCGGCGACCCGGGCGTGGCTCGGCTTGCCGACATTGCGGCTGGTAAGGGCGCATTTGCCCGATGGCGTCGCTTGTCACTGCCGTTAATCTAAGGCAGCATTACCTTGTTACGGGGAAGGTCATGATCACACAGCTATTCACCGCCAATTGGCAAATCTGGCTCGAAAACGATCACCAGGGCGCGCTTCGCTTAGGCCGGGTTCTGCCCGCGCGGTCGTTGGGACAACTGACGTGACCCACCACCCCGGACCGTCCGTTAGTGCGGCTGTCCTGCTGCTGACCGAGCGCCTTGAGCCGCTAATACGCCGCAGGCTAGAACCGATGCTGGGCTCTGCGCCGTGGACTGATGCCCTGGTGGAGCTCGACCGGGTCAGGGGCTGTGAGCCGGTCACATTTGAAGCCAATGACCCGAAAGCCCAGCTGCGGCTGGTAACCGAACGGCTAGGCCAGCTGGGGTACCCGTTCGAACCCGACGATGGCCACGGGTCGGTAACCAATTCGGGCCTGGCCCTTCGAGTGACGGTTTGCCGTTTGGCTCAAGGCAGCCAGTTCACCGCACCCGAGGCTTGGCGGGCCTACGACCTGGTCCGCCAACTGCTCGACGCACTGGGCGATAGTGAAGGTGCCGTCGCGGCCTCGACCGGCCAGGCTGCCTTGGTCGAGTTGGCCAGCGAACAAGAGGGTCTGACCTTGGATGAGATCCGGGGGCCGGAACTAGTGAACCTGCCGGCCAAACCTCGGTCGAAAAGAAAGGAGCCAGACCAGCCCGTTGTGCCGGCATCGGAAGTCTGGGATCTCCCGTTTGACAGCCTCAAGCGGCTGATTGGCCGCCGCCGCCCTGCGTTCGAACCGTGGGTGGCGGTACCCGTTGGTCAACCAGATCAGCTTTCCCGAACCGACCAGCCAGCCGTCAGAGACCAAATTAGGGCTCTGGCCCTGGAAATCGCCAAGTTCGAAGGCCCCATTCACGTCCACCGGTTGGCCACCCTGATCGCTCACTCGTTCGGTGTGCCCCGCCTGTTCCCAAAGCGCTCGGTCGATATCACCGACCAGATCCTCCTGACCCAGGGCCTCGAGGTTGACGTAGACGACTTCATCTGGCCATTTGCCGTCGACCGGGTGGGCTGGCGCCAGTTCAGGCCCAATGATTCAACCGTCGACCGCCCGGCCTGGGCCATCAGCCCGGTTGAGATCGCCAATGCGGCCGAGTTTTGGCTGGAGCGATCGGTTGGAGGCAGCGACCTGGAAGGGACTATTCTGCGAACCTTTGGCCAACACCGAGCCAGTCGAGACAACCGCAGGCACATCCGCTTGAGCATCCAAGACCTGGCCCTGGCCCACGCCTGACCAGCCCCTTTACGCGAGTCCAGGCTTTCGCACCACCCCAGCCAACCGTCATCGGGCACCGCGTGGGCCGCCTCGACACTAGACTGGACTGACAACACAACCGCAGCCATTACCTGGATTGGCAGCAACCATCAGCCACTGTCAACCGCTTGAGGTTGTTGTCTTGGAGGGGGAGTCCCAAGATGCCAAGAACGCCCAGAATCACAGCGCTGTGGCCGTTGCTGGCGGCGGCCTTGATCGTGAGCTTGTCTGCCTGCTCGGGGCAGGATAATCCTCCCAAGGCGGGGGAAGGCCAGGATGCCGACTGGTCCGTCGTTTTCGATGCCTACACCTACGTTTTTCCGCTGGTGATGATGGATGCCACACGGGAGACCTCGACCAACACTGTGCAGGCGGACGCCGCCAGGGCTCCAATCAACCAGATCAGCCACAGCGACCAGCTTGTCGACGCGAGCTACAAGACGGTCGTCACCCCGAACGTGGACACCGTCTATTCCAAGGCCTGGCTCGACCTCAGCCAGACTGCAATGGTGTTCCACAAACCCGAGGCTGATCGTTTCTTGTCAGTGGAGCTGCTCGATGCCTACACCAATTCTGCGGCCATTTTGGGGACGGGTGGCGATACTCAAGAAGCGCGCACCTACGCCCTAGTTGGCCCCAGCTGGACCGGTTCGCTGCCGGACGATCTCACCCGCGTCGACCTCCCGACCGAAAGCGTGTTCATGGTGGTACGGACCCTGGTGAAAGGTGAGGCTGATCTGGTCAACGTGCGGGCGCTGCAAGACCAGATGTGGCTAATGCCTCTTGCTGACTACAGCAGCGGATTTGACACCTATCAGGCTCCCGATGGCGCCTATTCGGCCGAAAGTGACTTTGTCCCGGTCGAGCACGTGCTGTCACTTAGCCCTCAAGAGTTTTTCGACCGGGCCAACGCCCTGTTGGCTCTCAATCCGCCGCCCGGCCAGGACGAGGCAGCCTTGACCGCCATGGAGGGCATCGGCGTGGGCCCCGACCTTGCATTTGACGCGGTCGCACTGGGGAGTGACTACCAGGATCGGTGGCAGACGATGCTTGATGATGCTGCCGCACGCTGGATGGAACAGAGCCAGCAGTACAAGCAGCAATGGGGCGCTTGGGAGTTCTTTGGCGCACCAATTGCCGAGTTTGGCACGAGCTACGCCTTTAGAGCGCTGGTGGCCCTTGACGGCCTAGGCGCCAACCCGGTCTCGGTGGCTATCTACCCCATGGCCCCCACGGATGACGCTGGCGAGATCCTGGACGGTACGAACAACTATGTGGTCCATTTCGCGCCGGACCAGCTGCCGCCTGTTGAACAGTACGGCTTTTGGTCGGTCACCGCCTACGGCGAGGACGATTTCCTCATCGACAACGAGCTGGGCCGCTATTCCATCAACGACCGCAGTGAGTTTGTCCTGGGCGACGACGGCGCGCTGGACATACTTGTCCAAGCCGAAAGGCCATCAAACGAGGCCATGGTTGGCAACTGGCTTCCCGTCAAACAAGAGCAGTTCCACCTCTACCTCAGGATCTACCTCCCCGCTGAAGCCGCGCAAAACGGATCCTGGTCAGCCCCTTCCATCACGGTGTCAGGCTGATCCAGATACAGCCTGGCCAGCGTGACAATGATCCAGAATCAACCATTACGGCAGCTTAAGGTCGGTTGGCGAAGGCCCCTAACTGCACGCCATTGCCACCGGATGCGACCCACTGTGACCCTGATCTGGCGCGTCATCGGTTTCGGTTGTAAATGTCGCGGCGGTGGCCCACCGCGATCACTAGTACCACCAGAATGTCGTTTTCGATCTGATAGATGACCCTGTAGTCGCCGGTGCGCACGCGCCAGGCGCCTTTGACACCGGCCAGTTTGATCGCGCCGGGCGGGCGGGGCGCGGTGGCTAAAAGATCAATCGCCACCTGGACATGCCGACGAGCGGCTAGGTCGAGCTTGGCCAACTGTCGCTGAGCCCGACCGGTCAGCTTGACCCGGTAGTTCATTCCAGACCTAGATCAGCCTTGACCTGCTCCCATGGCACCGGATCCTCCCCGGCAGCCATTTCCTTGCGGGCGGCCTTGACCTGCTCCAGGTCCGCTTGGTCCTCCGCCGCCGCGATCAGGCGGTCTAAATCCGACGCGTCAATTACGGCCGCCACCCGGCGCCCTCGCCGGGTCAAGTAAACCGGCTCATGGTCCACCCGGGCAGCGTCAACCACATCAGCCAGCCTGGCCCGGGCGGCCGTTACCGTCATCTCGCTCACGCCCGCGAGTATAGCGCTGAAGCCGCGGTTTTGTACAGAACAGTACTTGCCCGATGTCGCGTGCCCGGCTCAGCCGGTCTCTCCCCCGGGTGTTGCGGGCGTAGTGACCCGGTAATCTCCTGTACGCGAACGCCAGGCTACTTTTCGCACCGGTCATCAAGCGCGTTGGACGGGCCCGGCGCGGTCCGGCCAAAACGCCAAGCGCCACCCAACACAAACCAGGTGCGGCTAGTCCGGGGCAATGGCCACCGAAACCTTGGCCTCGCCATCGATCGCGAAAGCGTTGACTTGGCCGCCCGGCCAGCGGATGCGTTGGGTCAGGGCAACGTCGTCGTCGACAAAGACTTCAATCAGGTCACCCTCTAAGACGACGTGGACGGTTGCCGAGCCGGAATCAGCTTCCGGCGACCTCTTCGCGCAGGCCAAGGCAGGCCCATCGACCTCACGGTAGCTTGAACCCGTCCCGGTCAGGTCTGCCCAAAAGTCGTCCAAAGGCTGGGGTTCCTGGGTTATCCGGACCAGGCGACGGCGGTTGTCAACCAGGATTCGGTACGCCGTTTCCCCCGTCACCAGGTCGATGCCAACGGCGGCGGCATCTACAGCCTCGAAAGTGGCCTTGATGACGGTATTTCGGGGCACTTCAGCTTGTGCCACAGCCCCACCAAACATGCCCGGGGCGCCCAGCTGGACCTCCAAGAACTGATCGAAAGCCGGGTCGCCGACAACTGGCCTGACACCCATCCACTGCCCAGATTCGTCCGGCCGAAGAACCCGGTTCAGGGCAAAGTCCCCGCCCCAGAGCCAGCGCGGCCCCGCCTCGGTGTTGACCCGGTCGTGGATCCAGCCAAAAAATGCCCGGCCGTGCTCGAAGGGAGCCGATTTCGCCGCGTACCAACGCCGCCCGCCGAGCTCCTCACGCAGGGGTGTGCGGAAAGGACCGCGAGGTGAGTCAGCGACTCGAAATACCGTGCCAGCCTGCTCGGAGAAGCGCGAATAGACCAGATACCACTTGTCGCCGAAAGGCCACAGCTCGGGGCATTCCGGACAGAAGGTTGTCCCCGGGGTGTAGAGCGGTTCTGTCTCCACCTCCCAGTGGATCAGGTCGTTGGATGTGGCCAAGGCCAAGGTGCCACCGTGCCACCGGCTCTGAACCATTGATGCCTCAGACACCCTGGTAGCAACCAACATGAACCAACACTCTTCCACCTGGTTGAAGAACACGTAGGGATCACGCCAATCAACCTGGCTGAACTGTGGTGGGGGGTACAGGATTGGGTTGTCCGGGTGCCGCTCGAAGTTGACCAGGTCGCGGCTTGTAGCCAGGGCGATTGTCTGCGGATTTGCCCGGTTGGTCGGATCGTGTGCGGTGTAGTACAGGTAGAAGATCCCGGCGTTTTCGACCACGGACCCGGTCCAGATTCCACCAGCGTCATACGTTCCCGGGCGGCCTGGAGCCAAGGCCGGTGCAAGCAGATCCCAGCTCTTCAGATCGGTCGACGCCATATGCTGCCAGGTGGTTGCGACCCGTTCTGGATAGTCCTGCGTGCCTGGTGGGGAGGAGAGGAAGAACAGGTGGACGCGACCATCGTGCGCAAACGGAATCGGGTCGCCCACCGCGGCGACTCCTGGGGGGCGTGCAATTCTCATCACGTGATCCTTTCGATCATTGGCAGGACGCGGGTGGCCAGGGACTGCCGGGCCACCACACGGACGGCGTTGGGCTGGTCAACCTGAGCCACCCAATTGGCGGCCGCCTCGGGTGTTTTGCCGAAGGCAATGTGCCGCCGCTCAAGCCAAGCCCGGCGCGAAGCGTCATTGGCCAAGCAGAACCAAGACTCCGCCAGCAGATCCCTGACTCTTGGCCACGGCTCCGCCTCATCGAGCAGGTAGTTGCCTTCCGCGATAATCAACCGGCAGCCGGGAACCACCGCGATCGCTCCCGCTACCGGTTGTTCGATTTCGCGGTCAAAGGCCGGCGCGTAGATGGTGTGATTGGTCTCTTCAAGGCAACGGCGTAGCAAGTTGAGGTAACCGAAACCATCGAAAGTCTCGATTGCGCCCTTTCGCTGCAGCCGGCCCAAACGCACCAATTCGACATCAGCCAGGTGGAAACCGTCCATGGGGACAACGCAACAAGGAAGGCCGGCAGCACAAAGGTCCGCGGCCATCGCGCGTGCCAGAGTTGTCTTGCCCGAGCCTGGAGCACCAACGATTCCCAAAACGGCGCGGCTTGTTCTTGGCAAGCCGGCGGCCCGGGCCAGCACTTCATTGGCCAACTCCACTCCCAAGAGCCCGGCGGTTTGACCTTCAGCGCCAGACATGATTTGCCGTCGCCTCAAGGTGAGCCTCAATGAAGGCGTGTGCGTGTTGCGCCAATGCGAAACCGTCATCCCACAGGTCGCGCCAAATCGCCAAATCAGTGGAAAGCCCCTTGGCCACAACAGTCGAGGAAAACGACTCAAAGGTGATTGGCCCCAAGTAGCTGACGCCACGCAGTGCGTGAAAGAAACCGGTGAAGTCAACATGCCCCGAGCCAAGGTGGCCACGGTGGTTTTCTCCAACGTGGACGTAGCCGAGGCGATCTCCAGCTGCCACGACAGGGGCCACAAAGTCGTCTTCCTCAATGTTCATGTGATAGGTGTCGAGGTGGAGGTAGACGCCGTCCTCTCCAATGGCGTCAATCAACCGCAAGGCTTGGGCGGCTGTGTTGACACAATTCGTTTCGTAGCGATTGCAGACCTCGATCCCCAGCGAGATTCCAAGCGTCTGGGCTTCTTGGGCCAGCTCCTTGATAACGGATGTGGCATTGGCGATTCCCCTGGCCGTAACTGGCCTAGGGTATTTGCCCAAGGCGCCGTACAAGGCCCCGGTGTACAGCGTCGCGCCCATTCCAGCCGCGGCCTGAATGGAGTCTCGCAACAGGCCGGCGCCACGCTCGACCACAGCCGGGTCGTCGCTTGATGGGTCAGCGTCAAAGGTGAGGCCCCGTGAGCAGACCAGTTGCAGGCCAGCCTGTTCCAGTTTGGCCTTGGTCCTGTCCGTGTCAAGACGGCCCAGATCATGGAGCGACAACTCGAGAATGTCATAGCCCGTGCCTTTTGCCCCAGAAATCGCCTCGTCAATTGACCCGTCACTGGTGTCACCTGCAAAGACGAGCGCGTGGATGCCAAGCTTGTTGGTCGGATTCATGTCTCTACCTGACGTTCGGCCGACCCGACGTCGAGCCTGTCAATCAACCGGCAAATCTCGGTCACCACCCGAGCACCGTCCACGCCATCCATGACCCTGGCTGGTGACCCTGCCGCCGCTCCTAGTATGGTGCGGCCGCGCTCTGGTCCATCGCAAGTGTCGATGGCCACGCGAACCTCACGCCATGAGCCGGTCGTTGGCTCGGCCGCCGCCATCATGGCCAGTGGGTCATAGAGCACACACCCGTGAGAGAGGTCAAACATGGGATGAGCCAAGTAGGTTCGGCAGACTTGGTGGAAGATCCGGCCCACTGGCCCTCGTTGCCCCACCATCTCGAGCTGGGCCGGCGTTAGGACCAGTCCGGTGTCCGGGTTCGTCACGTCCAAGCCGACATAGCTGACCGGAATGCCGCTTCTGAGAACGGTTTCGGCAGCCAGAGGATCGAAGTAGATGTTGCATTCGGCCTGATCGGTGATGTTGCCGCCACCGTAGCGCTGGTGCAGCCCGAAGGCACCCCCCATCGCCACAACGCCTGGGATAAGCTCAGCCAGACCTGGATCCTCAAGCAGCGCCGTTGCCAGGTTGGTTTGCGGGCCGATGGCGACAACGGTCACCTCGCCAGGGTTGTCTCTGATCACCTTTTTGATCAACTCGGCCGCTGGCCCATAATTCGGCGCTTTGGGCAGCGCCACCTCACCCTCGCGGCCCCTGGGTCCGCGGTAGGCCTCTACCAGTATTGGGCTGAGTTGGCCTGCCACCGGCTCCGAGCTGCCAAAAGCCACCGGAACATCCAGCCGATCTGCAGCCTGCAGAACAGCTAACGCTCCTCTGGCGGAGAGCTGCGGCGGACAATTACCAAAGGTCGTCGTCACCGCCAGCAGCTCCAGGTTCGGGTGGGCCAGAGCCAGCAGTAAGGCAATCGGGTCGTCGGCGTCAGTGCCGGGGATGCCTACTCCCGGATCGGTGTCAAGCAGGATCTTCATCAGTTCTCTCTAGGGTGTCTTGGGCTATTCCGCCCGAAAGCGAGACGGCTCCGGTCATGATGGCGACCGCGTCAGCTGATGTATGCGTTGTGGGCCGGATGATTCCGGCCAACTGTCCAAGTCGCAGGATCTGGATGCGGTCGGCAACATCAAACACATTGGGCATGTTGTGGCTGATCAGAATGATGCCCAGACCTGAATCCCGCAGTTGTTTGATGACCTCAAGCACCTGCGCGGTCTCGCGGACACCGAGTGCTGCAGTCGGTTCGTCCAGAACCACGACTCGGCTGCCAAAGGCCACCGCCCGGGCGATGGCTACTGCCTGGCGCTGGCCCCCCGAAAGCGTTTCGATCAGCTGGGTAATGTCTTGGATTGTCCGTATGCCTAGTGCCTTGACCTTCTGCTCGGCCAACCGGCGCATTTCCTTGTGGTCGAGTAGACGGAATACCGAACCCAACGGACCTTTGCGCCTTACCTCCCGGCTCAAAAACAGGTTCGTCGCGATGTCCAACCCAGGCGCCAGAGGAAGCGTCTGGTAGACAGTCTCAATGCCCATGTCTCGGGCGTCTTGCGGCCGCCGTAGGTGGACGATGCTTCCGTCTAACTTGATGGTGCCGACATCGGCGCTTTCCGCGCCCGTGATGCACTTGATAAGAGTCGACTTGCCAGCCCCGTTGTCGCCGATGATGGCCAGCACTTCACCTGGGAAGAGATCCAGGTCAACGCCGTCAAGAGCAACAACCGGCCCATAGGTTTTGACCATACCCCTAGCGCTGAGAATTGCCTCGCTCATCTCGACTCCCTGCTGTCGCCTCGGATCCATTGGTCCAATGCCACCGCTCCGAGAATCAGTAGGCCCACCGCCAGCGTCTGGTACAGCACATCGAGCCGGGCCAATGACAAGCCATTCCTAAAGACGCCAACCGTCACGGCTCCCAGCAATGTCCCCGAGAGCCGGCCTCGGCCCCCGAAAAGACTGGTCCCGCCTATCACCACGGCCGTGATGGAATCGAGGTTGACATCTACAGCGGTCGAAGTGGTGGCGGCGTTGTTTCGACCGATCAGGATCCAGGCCGATAGCACTACCAGAAAACCGGCCACAACGTAAACGCTTAGAAGCACCCGTTTGGTTCGCACGCCAGTCAGTCTGGCGGCGGTTTCGTCACTGCCAACGGCGTAAACACGTCGACCCCAGGCGGTGTTGTTGAGAACAAAGGCCATGACTAGGTACATCGACAGCATCAAAGCCACGCCGGTGGTGAACTGGAACGGTCCAATGGCGAATGCGTTTGAGGTCCAGGTCAAGAAGGAACCAAGGTTTTCGCCTTGGATCGACCTGCCGTGCGACATCAGCAGGGCCAACGCGGTGAACACGCTGAGGGTGCCGAGGGTGGTAATGAACGGTGGCAGCCTGATGTAGGCGACCAGGGCGCCGTTGGCCAGCCCGGCGGCGATGCCGACAAGCGCGCCGCCCAGAAAGGCCACAGGGCTCGGTAGCCCCGCCTCCCCGGCCAGCGCGCCCATCGCCATCGATACAAACACCATTAGGGCCCCCACCGACAAGTCGATACCTGCTGTGAGAATGACAAGCGTCTGGCCCACCGCCAGGGCGCCTATTACGGCGACCTGCTGCAGGATCAGCGAAAGGTTGCTTGGCAACAAGAACCTGTCGCTGACCAGACCAAACACCACCGTCGTGATGACCAACACCGCTAGCGGACTGATTTGCGGGTAACGATGAAGCAGCCGTCGCAGTCGCTGCATCAGAGTCAGCGGACGCTGCCGATACACCTCGGCCGCGGTTAGTTCCGCCAACTCCGGCTCAGCCATTGGCCTTTCCCCTCACAAATCAGACCGGATTGGTCAGTAGCAGGATGCTAGACCTTCAGCAACGGAAATTGATTCGACGCCAGGCTGCGGCTGGTCGGTAACCAGCGTGATGCCAGTGTTAATGAAATCGGCTCCGGCCGGAGTCACAGGTTTTTCGCCCGTTTTGGCGAAGTTGACCACGGCTTCAACGCCCATTGAACCCATTTTGCTTGGGTACTGCTGCGCGTCGGCGCCAAAGATTCCATCCGCCACACCCTTGATGCCGTCACATGACCCATTGATTGAGACCACGATGGCCGAGGTGTTGCCTGCTGCCTTCAGCGCCTGGTAGGCGCCAAGCGCTGCAGGTTCATTCGGCGTGTAGACAACATTGATGTTCGGGTTCAAAGAGAGGCACTTTTCCATTGCTGTGCGACCGCCATCTTCGGCGCCATCGGTCGCTTCATTGCAGACAATCTCGTAGTCCCCGCCAGAGTAGGTGCCTGTCTGGTCCTCGTCGGCGTTCTTGTTGGGATCCTTGACGTCAATGCCCATCCCTTCAACAAAGCCTTGATCGCGCTCGTAGTCGATGCCAACGACCTTGTCTGCAAAGAGGTCCAGCAAGGCGATGGTGGCCTTCTCGCCGTCGAGTTTGGCGGCAGTCCATTGGCCAATCAGCTTGCCCGCCAGTCGGTTGTCGGAGGCAAAGGTTGCCGAGACCAGGTCCGGCGGTGTGGTCGGAGTATCAACCGCCATCACAATCAATCCGGCGTCTTGGGCCTTGGAGATGGCATCGTTGACGGCCGGGCCGTTGTTGGCAATAAGAATGCCGGTGTCTCCGCGGGTGATGGCATCTTCGATTGCCCGGATTTGACCGTCGGCGTCAGTCTGGTCACGACCGGAGGCAAGGGTGATTTCTGCACCCAGCTCTTCGGCTTTGGCTTTGGCGCCGTCCATCATGGCAACCCAGAATGGGTCATTTGGGTCTTTCGTGATTAGTGTGATCTGAATTGTCTCGCCCTTGTCACCGGCGGGGGCAGAGGCGTCTGTGCCTCCATCACCGGAACACGCGGCCAGGCCCAGTGCCAACGCCGCTACTAGACCGAGCGTCGCCATTTGCTTAGAGCTTGTCTTTGTAGGCAGAGTCATTGTCGCTCCTTATGTTGGTGCTAGCACAGGATTGTGCTTACGACACAGGCTAGCCAGGTTATGACTTTGGGAACAAGGGTTATGCTTTTTGATAGCATATCCCCGTGGATAGGCCAACACCCCAGGTGGGGTCATCACCCGCCACCTGGCTGAGAACAACCCCAGGCGAGCTCCTCGACATCATTCGGCACGAAGACCGGCCCATCACCAAGCTTGAACTGGCCAAGCGGACAGGGCTTTCTCGCAGCGCAGTGACCCAACGTGTTTCTTCGCTGCTCAACGCGGGATTGGTGATACCAACCAGACACCTCGCTGAAGACACCGGCGGGCGACCGGCCGAACGCTACGCCGTAAATCCGAATTGGGGCGTCTCCCTTATTGCCGACACAGGCGCCACGGGCATGCGCACCGCCGTCTGCGACTTGTCGGGGCACCTGCTCAATGAACACTTCGACTGGATTGACATCACCCAAGGACCGGATGCCATTCTCGGAGCCATTTCGAAGCGCTTCAGTTCGCATCTGGTCAGCCGAAGGCTTTCTCCCGGTCACGTTAGAGGCATAGGCATCAGCGTCCCAGGCCCGGTCGATGCCCGAACCGGCCGAGTTGTCAGTCCACCGATTATGACCGGATGGCATGACTACGACATTCCAGGCTTTTTTTCCGCCCAATTTGACTGCCCGGTCACAGTCGAAAAGGACACCAACGCAATGGTCTACGGGGCTTTTCGATCGTCAACTGCCGCGGAACAGAACATGGTCTTCGTCAAGGTCGGCACCGGGATTGGCGCCGGGCTGATGCTCTCAGGTCGGCTCTATCGCGGAGCCGATGGCGCCGCTGGTGACGTCGGTCATACCCGCCTTGACTCAGCCGGCGAGGTAGCGCCGGCATGCCGCTGCAACAACCTCGGCTGCGTCGAAGCCTACGCCGGAGGCTGGGCCATACTACGCGACCTGCAGGCGGCTGGGGTTGAGGTCTACACCATCGATGAATTGGTCAAAGCCGTCCATGAGGGCAACGCTGAAGCCCGAGCCATGGTCCTAGAATCCGCCAGCATCATCGGCACGGCAGTCGCGCACCTGGTCAACATGGCTAACCCAAGGGCCGTTGTTCTTGGTGGGCAACTGGTTGGCCTGGGCGATCTTGTCCTCGCGACGGTCCGCGAGCAGGTCTACAGGCTTTCGTTGCCCTTGGCGACTCGTAACCTCACGATCACAACCTGCGAACTACCTAACCCCGGGGTACTGGGCCTGGCGGCCCTGGTCTCGGACCTCGTGCTTGGGCCAGATAACGTCGACCGCCTTTTGGCTGACCGGCGTGGCTGAACCAGACCAAACCAACCCCGGCCTAACACGCCCAGGCCAAGCACGCCATCGGGCACCTCACAAAACAAGCCATAGCTAGATAGGGAGACAGATCACATGGCAGGGAGACTACAAGGCAAGGCTGTTTTGATCACGGGCTCGGCCACAGGCATCGGGGCTGCCGTTGCTAAGAGGATGGCCAAGGAAGGCGCCCAGCTCATGCTGGGGTACCACAACACGCCCAATGACGGGCTGGTGGCCGAGATTAGAGCCAGCGGCGGGGTTGCCGATCGGGTTCGGATCGACGCCACAAACGAGGAAGACTGCCGGGCCGGAGTGGCTGCGACCCTCGAAGAATACGGTCGGTTGGACGTGGCTTTCAACAACCACGGTGTCTTGCCCCGGGGCGGTTTGCTACATGAATGTCCTACTGAGGAGTTCGACTGGACCATCGCCGCTAATCTCAAAGGCGTGTTCTTGATGATGAAACACGAGGTACCGGCGATGCTGGCGTCCGGCGGCGGTTCGATCATCAACACCGCCTCGTTGGTTGGCATCACGGCCGATCCAATGACTACGCCGTATGTGGCTGCGAAACATGGCGTGGTTGGCCTGACCAAGGGCGCCGCCCTGGACTACGCCCAACAGGGCATTAGGGTGAACGCCATCGCGCCAGGCTTGACCGAAACGGCCATGGCCAGACCCATCATGAATGAAGCCGGCTTCAGCGAGGCCATCAAGACCAGGAACCCGATGGGTCGGATTTCTCAGCCGGATGAGCAGGTTGGAATGGTCATCTACCTGGCCTCAAACGAATCGACCTTTACCACCGGCCAGACCTTTCTAGTCGACGGTGGGCAAGCGGCCCACTAGGCCAAGAAAGGCTCGACAACATACTTGCCCGATGTCGCGTGCCCGGCTCAGCCGGTCTCTCCCCCGGGTGTTGCGGGCGTAAGCGGAGTGCTGCCTCGAACCACCAGCGCGGAGGCAAAGCGCACGTCGCGCGGCGGCAATGAAGGATCTTCGATTCGCTCGAGTAGCAGCCTGGCTCCAACCGACGCCATTTCGCGGCTCGGTTGACGAACTGTGGTCAGGCTGAAGCTGGGCCACGACGCCATGGCGATGTCGTCATAGCCAACGATCCAGCATTGATGGGCCGGTACGCCCATCTCTTGCCGGGCGTCAAGGGCACCAAGCGCCATGAAGTCATTGGCACAAAAGATGGCCCGGGGGTGTGGGGATCGAGACAGCAGTCGCCTTGTAGCCTGTTCGGTCCGGTCGTGGGAAAAGCCTCCGGCCACCCGCAAATGCTCTGGCACCGGATACCCCAGATGGGCCATGCGCTGGAGAAACCCTTTTTGACGGTCCCGCGAGGTGGCGGCCTGTTCGTCGCCACTGATGAAGGCAACGTCGGTGCGACCGTTTTCGAGGAAGAAGTCCGCCACCGACGCCCCGCCGTCAGCGTTGTCGCTCGAAACTCGGTCGCATTCGACGCCTTCGACAATGCGGTTGATCAGCACGATTGGCCGGCGGACATCACTAGCTGCTCGCAGCTCACTGGAGTCTCCGGTGGCCGTGGCAAAGACCACCCCGTCGACGGCGGCCTCTCCAATGGCCTTGATGGCGTCCTTGTTTCCCGTCTTGCCAGAGTTCCAAACCACGACCCGGAAACCGGCCGCGTCCAGGGATCGGGTCAGTTCGTCGAGCACTTCCGGGTAAAACGGATTGGCCAGGTCCGCCACGACGACTCCAATGGTCCGGGTCCGGCGCGTTTTCATGGCCTTTGCCCCAGCGTGAGGGACGTAGCGAAGCTGTTCCATAGCAGCCATCACACGGGCGCGCGTGGCTGGAGAGACCTCTGAGTTTGCGGTCATCGCCCGGGAGACCGTCGCCTGAGACACGCCCGCAAGCCGAGCCACGTCTCGACTCGTCACCATTGCCTCATCCTCACTTCACTAGAACTAGCTTTCGGGGGGCTAGTGAACCGGTGACTGCCACCAGTATTCTAGGCGACCGGTCCAGGGCGGCGCCGGTGCCAGGATGTACCGGCTTGGTAGCCTTTGGCGACTTTGAGCAGGCCGGCCTCGCAGTGCCTCTTTCCGATCAGTTGAATTCCGGCTGGAAGGCCGTCCTGGTCAAAGCCACAAGGCACAGAAATGGCCGGCAGTCCGGCGGCGCTGGCGTAGGCGGAGTAACGCAGCGCCGCCGCAATCATCGTTTCGCTTACGCCGGACCTCAAAGTGACCGATGTTTCGCCTATTCGTGGCGCCACAAAACCAACCGTGGGCGTCAGAATCGCGTCGACCTGGGTCAAGGCACTGGCAAACGATCTGGCCAGGATTTGCCGTGTCTGCTGGGCTTGTAGGTATTCCAGTGAGGAAATGGTTTGCCCGGCGTAGATCAGGGTGCGGATGTCCTGGCCATATTTGGCAGCATTGGTGTTGATCCAGCCGGCGTGAACCACGCTTGGTTCAGCCAGGTCAACGAGCATCAAGGCGGCGTGGGCGACATCGATCCCAGGAATTGAGACCTCGACAATCTGCGCCCCAAGTCGCATCAGATCGTCTTGGGCGGCCTCGAACAGCTCCAGGACACCCGCCTCTAGCGCCTCCATGTCAAGCCCGGCCACAACTCCCAGCCTGACACCAGCCAGTGGCTGGGCCTTTTTGAGGTCCAGGCCAAACTCATGCCGGTGGCTCCCGCCGGACAAAGCTTCGTAGACCAAGGAGACATCCTCAGCGGTTCTGGCCAGTGGCCCGCAAGTGTCCAGCGTCCAAGCCAATGGCAAGACCCCATCATTGCTAACCGCCCCGACGGAAGGCCTCAGCCCAACAAGGCCGTTCAGGGCCGCCGGAACTCGGACTGATCCGCCTGTGTCGGAACCCAGCGCTACGAGGCAAAGCCCCGATGCCACGGCCGCGGCCGAACCGCCACTCGAACCACCGGCATAGCGTTCTCGGTCCCAGGCGTTGCGAACAGGACCCCGCCAGTGGCTTTCACTGGTCAATCCGTGAGCGAATTCGTGCATTGCCAGAGTCAGGGTCGGGATGGCACCGCAGCTGCGCATTAGACGTACCACCGCGGCATCGTCCGGAGCGATACGACCCTCGAGCACCCGGCTACCGGCCACGGTTTCAACGCCAGCGACATCCATGTTTTCCTTTACGCCAAAGGGAATGCCGTGCAGTGGGTGGAGACCAGGAGTCTTAGCTCGTTGCGCGTCGGCCTGAGCAGCCGCCTGCAAAGCTGACTCTTCCAGGCACCGCACCACAGAGTTGGTCGAGTCATGTTTGGCGGCCAAGACCATGTCTTCGACCAACTCGACCGAGCTGACCTGACCATCTCTCAGGGCCTGGGCGGTCGCGCTAATCGAGTCGTAGGCATTGCTCATGGCTGCCCTGGTTCCTCAAACAGGCCAGTTACGGCAAACGGGGCGGTCGCGTGATGGCCGGCGACAAACGAGCTCACCCGCTGGGCGTGTTGGACCAGTTCTTCGACGATCCCCAGGGCCTGGTCTTGTTCGGCTTGGGCAATGCCGAGCCGGCTGAGCCGGTCGACAGCTTGTTTTCTAGTGTCGCCTTGAGTCATCGCAAGCCCAAGTATTCCTGCTGCATGGCCTCGTTGGCGCGAAGCTCCGCCGGTGGGCCGGAATGGACAATCCGTCCAGAGTCCATCACGAACAGCCGGCCAACAATGCTGGTAACAAAGTCAAAGTTCTGTTCCACCAAGAGCACAGAAATCCCTTGGTCCGAGGCGAGGTCAGCAATGATTTCGCCAATTTGCTGGACAATTGTCGGTTGAATGCCTTCCGAAGGCTCGTCCAGCAGGAGCAGTTTGGGCTTGGACACCAGGGCCCGGGCAATGGCCAGGATCTGCTGCTGGCCGCCGGACAGTTCGCCGCCCGGTTGGTCTTTCTTTTCGTTCAGCATTTCGAAATTGGCTAGAACCTCGTTGACCACGACGCTCGGTTTGGCCACGCCCGCTCCGTGGCAGGCCACTTTGATGTTGTCTTGGACCGACATGCCGGCGAAGATCTGGCGGCCCTGCGGCACATAGGCAATGCCCCGCCTGGCTCGCCGGTGGGTGCGCTCGTTGGTGATTTCTTGGCCGTCGAAGGTGATGGTGCCGGACTTGACCGGCAGCAGACCCATGATGGTCTTAAGCGCAGTTGACTTACCGACACCGTTTCTGCCCAGAAGGCCAGCAATCTCGCCTGGTTTAACCTCAAGGCTGCAATTGTCTAACACCATGGTCCGCTTGTAGCCCGAGGTTACTTGGGAGACCTTCAGCATGGCTCAGCTCCTCCCCAGGTACACCCGTTGCACCTGCTCATTGTCGCGCAGCTCCTCCAGCGTGCCGGTAACGAGCAATTCGCCCTGGTGGAGCACCGAAATGGGGGCATCGAGCTGGCGGACGAACTCCATGTCGTGGTCCACCACAATGACCGGAATGTGCTGGGCGACCTTTCGCACCATTTCCGCCACCCGAGACGATTCGACTTTGCCCATGCCGGCCGCCGGTTCGTCCAAGAATAGGGTTCTGGGCTGCTGAGCCAACGCCATGGCGATATCCAGCCACTGCTGGTCGCCGTGGGCGACGTTTTCTACTGGCGCGGCCGCTCCAAACTCGTCATAGCCGAGCCAGGCCAAAACGCTGGCCGTGACGTGATCCGCCTCGGCGACGCTATTGGCGGTGGCTTGAGCGGCGATCCAAACGTTTTCTCTGACCGACAGCTCCGGGAACAAGCTTGGCACCTGTGACTTGATGGATATGCCGTGGCGGACTCGCCACGAGGCGTCTCGGTTGGACACTGATGTGCCGTTGACGGTGACGCTGCCACCGGTCAGCGTGTGGGTACCAACCAGGGCATGAAAGAAAGTTGACTTGCCGGCCCCGTTTGGGCCGATCAAACAGTAGGCGCCCACTGGGCCAAACTTGGCTGACACATCCCTGACGGCATTTACCCCGCCGAACGATTTCTTGACGTGAACGGCCTCGAGCACAAGACCGTTAGATAGCCGCAGCGAGTCCAGCAGCTCTGCCATATCTTTCCCGGATGACTTTGACGGCTCGCCGGCGCCAGGCGTTTGCTGCTTTTTGGTCAGGCGTGACCTAAGCCAGCCCAGCCCGGCGCCAATCGCGGGCGCGATGCCCTTAGGCAGGGTCAGCACAATCACAATCAGGATCAGGCCAAGCACTAAAGGTGTGTAGGTACTCCCAGTGGACGCGATTTTGTTGGTGACCTGCTGGATCAAGAAAACGCCAACAAAAGCGCCAACCACCGAGGACTTGCCGCCAGCCACCACCCAAACGGCCAAAAGCGTTGCCATTTGCAGGCCAAATGCGGTCGGGTCGACAAAGTTGCCCCAGGCCGCGTACAGGCCTCCAGCCAAACCGGCCATGCCGCCACTTATGACCAGGGCCAGTAGTTTTTGCCGCGGCACCCGAATCCCAAGTAGCGCGGCTCGAGACTCGTTGACCCGGATCGCCGCGAGCTTCCGCCCAAAGGCGGTTTGGCGCAGCATCACGATGACAAGTGCCACGATCACTGCCACTACCCCAACCAAGACGAAGTAGTCCCTGCCAAAAAAGGTGAAAGAGAGGTCTTTGTTTAGGCCCAGGTTCAGCGACGGGATGCCGATCATGCCGTTGAAGCCGCCCAGATGGGCTTTGCCAATGGTGTACTTGGCATCAGCCGTCGAGGACATGAAGGTGTAGAAGACCAGTGAGACCGCCAAGGTGGCGATGGCGACATAGACATCTGAGACGTTGCCGTAGAACAGGAAATAGCCGATCAGTGCAGCCAAGAGACCGCCGGCAATGACTCCGGCCAGCAAAGCCGTACCTGTCTCCCCCGTCACCGAGACCAGGTTCAGTGAGACCACCCCGTAGGTGTAGGCACCCAAACCAAAGAACGCCACCTGGGCGAACGAGAAGACCCCGCCATGCCCCCAGACCCAGACAAAGCTGAGCGCCAAAATGGAGAAGACCAGCCATTGCGACCACTGCCGCATCTGGAAGTCGCTGCCCAGGAAACTCAAGGCCACCACCGCCACAATGGTGCCGGCGGTACCCCACCAGTGGCTGCGGCCCGCAAAGGCGCGCGATAGGAGTTTTCCTGGCCCAGGCGAGGCCATTGGCGGCCGTTTCTCGACGGTTTCGACGGGGCTCATAGCCTCTTCCCAAGCTTTCCGGAGATGCCGGTGGGCAAGAAACGCAGGGCAATGATCGCCGCGAACAAAAGGGCCGCGATGCCCGCCATCGGACCTGACCACTGCGCCACCAGGCGCTCGATCGCGCCCAAACCCGAGGCCGAAAGCGACACGCCGGTGATAACTCCAGGCCCGCCAACCACAACCGTCATGAAGGCCCGGGCAATGTAAACCGTGCCCATAGTGGCGGCGATGGCGACGACCGGCGACAAAAGTGCCCCGCCGGCCCCCGCCAACGCACTGCCAAATCCGAAGGTGAACATATTGACATTTGAGATGTTGATGCCCAGGCTCGAGGCCATTTCGGGCCGCTCGGTGGCCGCCCGCGCCATCAACCCGACTCGGGTCCGGGTGAACACCATCCAGGCCAGCACTAGCAGGCCGGCCGCTCCGACTATCAACACCAGGCGGTAGTTGGCGATCGAATAGCTGCCGATCGTCATTTTGCCCAGTGGCGTGGCGATGCCCTCCGGGCTGGTCCCCCAGATCAGCAGCGCTACCTGGGTCAGGACCAGGCTCAGCCCAAAAGTGGCCAGGATTGTCACTTCGGTCCGGCCGTAGAAGCGCCTGATGAGCGCCCTTTCCACGACTACTCCAAGTAGTCCGGTGCCTAGGCTCGCCAGGATCATCGAGATCCACAGCGGGATCCCCAGCCTGACTCCGGTCAACGTGAAGAACGCCCCTAGCATGAGGAACTCGCCGTGTGCGAAGTTGATCACCTTCATCATGCCGAAAATCACGGCCAGGCCCAACGAGATCAAAACCAGCGTTGCAATTCCCGTCGCAATCCCCAGAAGGAGGATGACAACCTCATCAATGCCCATCAGGCGCCCGCCCTTTCTACTACGGCGTGAACTGCTCGTTTATGTCCGGGTTATTGACCAGGTCGCAAACCTCCATTTCGAATGCGGGTTCAACCGCGTTTTCGGTGGCCACGACCTCGAAACCGCCTTCCGCGGTGGTCAGGCCAATGGAGATGTTCTGGATGACGTGGTGGCTGCCTGGATCGAGCTTGACGTCCCCGGCCGGGCCGGTTGCGGTGACGCCACTTTGAAGAGCCTCAATGACAGCCTCTCGTTCGGTGGTCCCAGCTTTTTCAACTCCGGCGGCCCAGAGCATGACGCTGTTCCAAACCAGGGCGGCGGTGGCGGGAATGGCTGCGTGGTCTTCGCCATACTTGGCCACCCACTTGGCCAAGAACTCTTGGTTCTCAGGGGTGTCCATTGTCTCGAAATAGTTGTAGGCGGCGCTGATGTTCCTGGCCTCTTCGGGGCTGAGGATGTCGGTCTCTCCGCTAAGCCCAAAGGTGGTCGATGCGATATGCATCTTGTCATTCAGCCCAGCAGCCGCAAATCCCCTGTAGAAGGCGATGTGGTTGGTGCCAACCAGGTAGCTCAGAACCAGGTCTGGCTTCAAGGTTTGGAGCTCGTCGATCACTGTCTCGAAACTCGACGACTCGACCGGCACGAAGGCCTGCCCAACCACCTCGGCGCCGGCATCTTCGGCATACTTCTTGCCCCACAGGGCAGAGATTTGGCCAAAGTTGTAGTCGGCTCCAACGATGTAAACCCGCTTGCCGTAGTTCTCCATGGCCCACGGCACCAGGGCGGCCGAGGTTTGCGATGGCACCACTCCGGCGGCGAAGGTGTTGATGTCGCAGACCCCACCTTCATACAGCTCGGGATAGAAGTAGAGCGTCTTGTTCTGGCTAAAGATTGGGCGGATCGCCTCCCGTGATGCACTAGAAATGCCGGCAATCACGACGTCTGGCTTGTCCTGGAGGGCCAACTGATTGGCGTACTGCGCGTACTTCGACTGATCCGATTGCGAGTCGTAGAACTTCAGTTCGACTTGCCGGCCCAGCAGTCCCCCATTGTTGTTGACCTCGTCAATCGCCAGGTTCAACGCGTCAAGCATGGCCTGGCCTTGGATGTTCTGAACACCTGTGACATCGAAGATGCTGCCAATGACGATTGGTCCGTCGCCACCTCCATCGCCTGTTCCGCCGTCTCCGCTAGAACAGGCTGTGACACCGCCAACCATGCCTATGACGGCGGCGGTGGCGATGGTCCATTTCTTCCACGTATGTCGAGCGATCATCTTGTTCCCCTTGTCTTCCTCATTGAACGGGTACTGGGCGAAACTGGTCAAATCCAGGTTCGCCCTCAGAGATGCGTCCACCCGCACATCACCCGTATACGTATACACCATCAGCGCGACTTGCCGCCACCAATTCCGGGAATTTGATTCCGATCCGTTACCCAGCCGCGTCCCCAGCTGCCCGGCCATCGCCCAAGGAGCGGGCGGCATCGGGCAAAAATACCAGGCTGCGAGGCCAACCCGCTTGCCAACCAGGAGATGCCCTGCCGGCCGCCGGCTCACGCTTTGACCCTAGCGACCGAGCCTCATTTCGTGTATACGTATACGTACGCGGTTGGCATAACGGCTCATCGCTGCCGAGGGTTGTTCGATGCCGAGCAGCCCACCCACCCAAGGAGGAAAGCATGCAGAGGATTCTCAAGGCAGAGGCTCGGCCCGAGGCTTCGCGCGAAAACCTGGAAGCAGTCAGCAAGACTGTGGCGGCGGTGATCAGTGACATCCGCACCCGTGGAGACGAGGCGGTCAGGCAGTACTCTCAGCAGTTCGACAATTGGGCCCCGGAGGCTTTCGCTTTGTCAAGCCAGCAGATTGCGGACGTCGTCAAGACCGTCCCGCAGCAGACTCTGGCGGACATCGAGGCTGCTCAAGCCAATATTCGAGCTTTCGCCGAACACCAGCTCGCCTCCCTGAGTGACTTTGAGGTTGAGACCATGCCGGGGGTGTTCTTGGGGCAAAAGTCAATTCCGGTTCGCCGGGCCGGCGCCTACATCCCAGGTGGCCGCTATCCCCTCCTGGCCTCCGCCCACATGACCATCGTGACGGCCAAAGTGGCCGGTGTGGACCATGTCATTGCCTGCACTCCGCCGAATCAGGGCGAAATCCCGGCCGCCACGGTGGCGGCCATGCATATGGCCGGTGCCGATCAGATTCTGCTGCTGGGAGGGGTCCAAGCGATCACAGCCATGGCCCTGGGCACCGAGACAATTGGCAAAGTTGACCTGATCTCTGGCCCCGGCAACGCCTATGTGGCCGAGGCCAAGCGGCAACTGTATGGCGAGGTCGGCATCGACCTGTTTGCGGGCCCAACCGAGATTCTGATCGTGGCAGATGACCAGGCCGACCCGTTCTTTGTGGCGGTCGACCTGCTGAGCCAAGCAGAGCACGGACCTGACTCGCCGGCCGTGCTCATTACAACTTCCGAGCCCTTGGGTCGGCAGGTCATTGATCAGGTCGATGCGCTCCTGCCAACCATGCCGACAAGGGACTTTGCCCAAACCTCATGGGAGACCTACGGCCAGGTCATCGTGGTCGACTCGCTGGATGAGGCCTATCAGCTGGCGGATGAGTTCGCCTCAGAACACGTCGAGATCCTGACCGAGCGCCCGCGCGAGGCCCTTGAAGCGATGCGCTGCTACGGTGCGCTCTTCTTGGGGGCGGGCACCTGTGTCTCCTACGGCGACAAGGTCATTGGCACCAACCACACCCTGCCGACCCGGGGCGCCGCCAATTACACCGGCGGGCTTTGGGTGGGCAACTACCTCAAAACCGTGACCTACCAGGAGATCACTAATCCGAACTCAAGTGCAGAAGTGGGCCGGTTTTGCGGGCGCGCCGCCAGGGCCGAGTTTGCCGAAGGCCACGCCCGTTCTGGCGATATCCGGGCTGCCCGGTTCGGTGGCGACCCGCTGCCGTGGGCCCCGGAGGTCTAATCCGGTAGCGGGCTGGGCAGGACAGCCTGACGTCCGATGCCGCGCTCCCGGCTCGGTCTTCCTCGCGGCCTGGGCGTTGTGTACGCAACTACCATTTGCGCTACAATGGCCGCATGGTGAGCGTGACACGTCAGGTTTCGACCCGGGAACTTAGGGCCGGCGTCTCGGAGGTGATTGGCCGGGTCATGTACGGCTATGAGCGGATCGGCATCACCCGCAACGGCAAGCTTGCCGCGGTGATGATCTCGGTCGAAGACCTTGAGGACCTCGAAGCAGCCGAGGCCTATATGGACGCCTACGACGTGGCCGAGATCGAAAAGGCCAAGGCCGAGGACGACGGTGTCACCTACTCGTTCGAAGAAGTGCTTGCCAGGCTTGAGGCCGATCAAGCCACCAACCACACGGACCAGTAGGCACGGCATTCGCGCGGGTCGCGCACCGAGTTGAGGCTTACTTCGACTGAAGACCCGCAGCCCCACATCCGGCTTCCAAAGGCGGCGGGCCCCGCCTTGGGCAAAACGCAAGCCCGGGATTCATCATGGTAACTGAGTTGTGTCAATTGTCCTTGTGCCTTGAGGCGATGGGGGTCTCAGACAAGCAAGCCATCGGTCGTTGGGGAAGCACAATTCTGGCAGGTACCAGGCGCCTCCCGCGTGGCTGGATAGCTGCCGCAGCTCAAGTGGTGGCAGTTCCAACCTGCCAGGCCTGGACTCAGCTGTTGACATTGCGGCCCGGACTGCGGCAGCAGCAGCCTGGTTAGACCGTTGGCGGGCCCATGGTCGCAACCACCTGCCCGGAGGCGAGCATTGGGCGCCCGCCAACCGGACGCTTGCGGCAAGACTTCCTAGGCATGCTGACCTAGCAGAAGATGTGGTCTGGGCCACGGGAGGAATCACCCGCTTGATGAACCAGCCCAGAGACCCTGACTCGGATTGCGTTCTGGTAGCCTGAGGCGCGCAGAAAGGTGGGACTTGAGCCGTTATCGCGGCGGTCGGCGCGCACACCGATTTGGCGAGGCGCTTACCCTGCGTCCCGCGCCGTCCGCTGTCCAAGGAGCACCTTTTCCCATGGGTATCAAGTCAAAACAGAGTCCGTCAGGAATGACAAATGTGCGCGTCAAGTGCCCCAACTGCGGCCGGGAGTCGTACGTGGACCCAAACTACAACCAGGTCGGTGGCTACGACTGCTTGTTCTGCGGAAAGCGCCTCGGCTAGCGAGACCTCCAGTTTCCGGGTTATGCCCAGCGCTTATGCCGCGGCACGACGCGAGTGGCTCAACGCCTTTCGCTTTGGGGCCGCTACCCCGCGCTGATGCCTGCGGGTGCCCGGGCGGGTTGACCGGGGCATGCCGCCTGACGTTTTCGATTGTTGCAGCCGTTCCCTTTGAGTCGGTTGGACACGTTGCGGCACGCTACGGCTCGTCTGCAACAGCATAATCTGCAACCTGACCGGCCGGAGACGTGCGGACTGATCGACCAGGCCACTGGACTGCCATTAGACCGCAAGTAGGCCACTTTCACCCGGTCGAGGGTCGGGCGTCACCACGTTGCCACCAACTCTTGGCCTGTTGTCGACTCGACCGGCACCTAGTGAACCCCCTCAAAACTGGCGACCCGGGTCCGGTTGAACTCGCAGGTCAACACCGAGAAACAAGCCGACACAACCGGAACGATGAGAGTCGGGCCATCGGAGCTCACCCGTTGAACAAATCCACGGGCCACATAATTCCGGTGGTCGCCCCTAGCGTCAATCACATTGGCGCATTACGCCCGCCACAAAGCCACTGGATCAGCGGACCAGAACCGCTGATTGGTTCATTGCTACCACCACAACCACTGCCCACACAACAGCCACTACCACACCAACGTAACCCAAGACCGTCCCAGCAATGGACATGGCCCGGTTGCTGGCCGCACCCTTGCGGCAAGCGTGCTGCCCCATATGGCCGAGCAACACTGCCGCAATTGGGGCAAAAACAGGAAGAAAAGTAATGCCGGCCAGGCCGCAAACTAGGGCGGCGATCCCCAGGCCATTCCTGGAACCGACGGGCCACCCGGTGCCCTCGGCGACGTGGCCTAATGCATGGCCAGCAGGCCGCAGAGCCTGGCCAACCACCTGCGCCCCGGTGGTGGCGCGGTTTTCCAAACCCACGGGAGCTTTCGTCGGGCCGGGAATTGTCGCTCGGATCCTTGACAAATGGGCATCCGGGTTCGCCAGGACCACTTTGAGCAGCTCCAGCAAGCCTCGCCCCTTGCTGTGTGTCCGAGTCAGCGTCAGATTCTTCCGGTGCCCGAGCCCGCCCGCACCAAGGTAATTGGAGTAGCACTTGTTGCTACCGTTCCCCCACCAATCTGCAGCGTGGAAGTCAAAATGCATTGTGATTTCGCCAAGTGATGATAGCGGTACGTCTCTCGAGCCTCCCCACCTGCCCTCAACAAACCAGGGACGCACACACCCCTCCCGGTAGTAGTGCGTTTTCGCCTCGATGGCGAAGTCGCCCTCAGGAGTAATGCCGACCGTGAACAGAGTCTCTTCTTTCTCCGCTAGCTCGACCTGCTCGTCACCCGATGCCGTCCTTGACCAGAACACTTTCAGCGGCAGCCAGGTTGGGTCAGCCCTTTTCAGCTGTATCTGCTTCGCCAATTGAACGATCTCGTCTTTGACCGAACAAGGTTCGTCCAGGTAGGCATTCAAAGCATCACCAGCAATTGCACCAGGTGCAGTCGCGCCAGCGCCGAGGCATGCCACGCAAGCCACTCGCCCATGTATGGCCTCCAGACTGCCGGAGCCACCGCAATAATCGCAGGTGAAGCCGGGTTTGCCGGTCACGTTGTCGACTCCGAGGTGCAGACCGCGAGGACGGACTTGGAAGAATAGTCGACCCGCTGAGCTGTTGGCGAGGGGACGACCGTGGCGACTCTGTCTGCAGGACTGGGCGGCTTCGCTGCAACGGACCCAGGCGGTGGCCGCATGCTTGTCGCCTCCTCTGGCCCGTCGTGATGAAAGGTCGTCGCGAACGAGACTACCTGGGCGATGCCAAAAACGAAGCGGTTCTGCCGGCGCCGTGTTGGCATAATGGTCGAAAACGGTGGCTCTCGCGACTGCCGAAACGACCCGAACAATGACTTGCCCAAGGTCTCCACTCAAACGGCGATGGGCCAGCGTTTCCCTGCCCCTAGGTCCTTAGCTTTTGGCTCGACAAAGCGCATGCGGCGTGGGTGTACTGACCCTGTGGGGTTGACCCGTAAGTCCAGACACTGATTTAGCTAGGTTCCTGCTGGGGGCCTTGCTGGGAGGATGTATCTTATGGGGTCTTCGAAGCGTAGGACGTTTACACCGGAGTATCGGGCTGAGGCGGCCAGATTGGTGATCGACACTGGCCGTCCGGTTTCGCATGTGGCTCGCGAGATTGGGGTCCACTACACGTTGCTGGGCCGGTGGGTGGCGGCTGAACGCAAGCGGTCCGAGCCGGCTGGTGGCCTACCAACCGGAGCCGATCTGAACCCTTGGGTACCAGGTCAAGCCGGCCGCCGAGCGGTACAGCCACAGCTTGCCAGTCTTGTCCCGGGCGACAATATCTGGCCTGCCGTCGCCATCAATGTCGACCCCTGTGGCCATGTGCATGGTGGACCAGCTGCTGCCGATCTGGACCTTGGGGGCAAAGAAGCCATTGCCCTGGCCGGCGTAGAACCACAAGATA
>Ga0123356_10000177_pt1 | contig 72517 bp, 65 predicted proteins | sample TergutEmb28metaG_2_FD_92546 | JGI IMG/M metagenome (GOLD analysis project Ga0123356, IMG submission 92546) | Embiratermes neotenicus P3 segment gut microbial communities from Petit-Saut dam, French Guiana - Emb289 P3 | ecosystem: Host-associated > Arthropoda: Insects > Digestive system > Gut ...
AGACCAGCAGTGGGCCACGCTAACCCAGTTGAGGACCTGGCATACCAACCTGATCAACACAAACATCCGCTAGCGACACGACCCGCCTTCCCGAAACCCGGTATACACCGAGGCCACCAGCCTGAAACCCCTCAAACCAACCTGAAAGATGGGAGCTGGGCTCAACTAGAACGACCTGCGGGCCTGCGCTAGGGTGGAACGCGCTGTCACCAGCCGCGTTGGCGACAGGCCGCCTTAGCTCAGTCGGCAGAGCGATTCACTCGTAATGAATAGGTCTGGGGTTCGATTCCCCAAGGCGGCTCCCATGTAAGGCCAGATCAGAGGGCCAGGCCTAGCCCGGCCCTTTCTCCGCTCAGTGCTGGCGTGCGCCTATCATGCGTCTAAGGCATGGCTTTGGCTCACCTGAACCGGGTAGACCAACCAGGGGTGTGGCATCCGCGGTTTTCCTCTGCCGGTGTCGTTCTGTGCCCGCGAACGCCCGCACTGTAGGGAAAGCATCTTGGCCAGGGTTAGCTGTTGACAAATAGCTCGCCTGGGTCGACGCCCAGAGCGGCCGCGAGCCGGTGGATCACGTCAAGTGTCGGATTGCGGATACCTCGCTCAACTCCAGAGACATAGGTGCGGTCTAGGCCGGCTGTATGGGCGAATTGTTCCTGGCTCAGCCCCTGGACTGCACGCAACGCCCGCAGGCGAGCGCCGAACGCGGCGCGGTGAGGAGATGGACCTGGCACAAGCCCCACGGTTACGTATAGGCTGACGATAAGTCTACGGACTATGAGTCACATCGACGCGGGGAGTCCCAAATGCCTGTATTCGCTTACCAACCGTGCATCGGATGCGTCAAATGCGCTCCGGGCGTAAGAGGCGCAGGGCGCGCAAGCTGGATTTGGCTGCTGCACATTGTCACATTCGGTATCACTTTGATCGTGGCAAAGGCTATGCGCTGTCCAAGATGCTCACATACAAGGTTTGTCAACAGCCATGTTCCCACCGGGACTGCCGAGGTCTCACTCTGACGCTCGCGTGGATTACGGCCCAGGACATCAAGCCGCGCGACGTTGTCAAATGCGATGAGTAACGGCCAGGCGGAGCAGCCAAAGTGTGTCGATACGTCGGTGCGCGCAGGAGTAGGAGCAAGGGCCAACGCTCACATCCTGTTCAACAGTGGATGAGGCCACTTTGGGAAGGGCGCTTTGCCGGCGGCGGCTCGCCGTGCTCGCCCTGGTCACACCCTTTGGTACTTGGTCCAGAGCCGCCGTTGGGTCGAGCCGCTCGGGGTGGTGTGTGAGTGTTTCCCCATTTTGCCGGTGGCCGCCGGAACCCCCTTCTGGCCGCATTCTTGACGCCACTGACGTCGGCGGCCAAGGGCCAAGCCGCAGCACCACCGGGCGGTCGCTCCGGGCCTAACTAACTTGGCATCAAAGCAGGTCGAGGGGCCACGACCTAGCACCAACGCAGGTCAAGCCGCCACGACTTAGCACCAACGCAGGTCAAGGGGCCACGACCTAGCACCAACGCAGGTCCGAATTCTGGAGGCAACGTGTCTGGCCTGGTCACGGCCACGACCCCAGAGCCCCGACCTGTTTTGGTGCTAGGTCACGGACGGTCAGCCTGTTTTGATGCTAGGTCACGGCCGGTCAGCCTGTTTCGATGCTAAGTCACGGACAGTCAGCCTGTTTTGGTGCTAGGTCACGGCCGGTCAGCCTGTTTTGATGCTAGGTCACGGACGGCCAGCCTGTTTTGATGCTAGGTCACGGCCGGTCAGCCTGTTTTGATGCTAGGTCACGGACGGTCAGCCTGTTTTGATGCTAGGTCACGGCCGGTCAGCCTGTTTCGATGCTAAGTCACGGACGGTCAGCCTGTTTCGATGCTAAGTCGCGGCCGGTCAGCCTGTTTCGATGCTAAGTCGCGGCCGGTCAGCCTGTTTCGATGCTAAGTCGCGGCCGGGCGACCTGTTTCGATGCTAAGCCATGGACGATGAACCGGCGACAGTGACAGCGCTGGCCGTGTTCGGCATGGGAGGCGGCCAGACCGCGTCAAATCGGGTCTTTCCTGCGCCCAATGACGGCGCAGACTGCCGCCTACCCCTCGACGAACAGCTTGAAGAGCGGCGCCAGCTGGGCAAACTCGATCAAGAAACCGTCGTGGCCATAGTCCGAGCGCACCGTGAACAGCGGCAAGGCTTTCGGGATGTGCTTGGCCACGGTGGCCGATTCGCCCGGCAGGTACAACCGGTCAGAATCGACCGCCAACACCAGCGCCTCAGCTGTGACCTGACCTAGCGCCGCCTCGACGCCACCGCGATCACGGCCCACATCGTGCGACAGGATCGATTCGGTGAGGCGAATATATGAATTGGCGTCAAAACGCAGCGCCAATTTGGCGGCCTGGTACTCCAAATAAGACTGGACGGCGTAGCGACCGCCACCGCCCAGAGGCTGTTCGCCACCCTGGGCGTCTTGGCCAAAGCGGGCGTCGAGTTCGGCAGCCGAGCGGTAGGTGGTGTGGGCGATCTGCCGGGCAATGCCTAGTCCAATGTGGGGGCCGTCCCCGTCTGGTTGGTCGTAGTAGTCGCCGTCCAGATAGAAGCGGTCATTGCGAATGGCCGCGATCTGGGCGTGTGCCCAGGCGATTTGGTCAGCCGAGGACCGGGCCGTGGTGGCTATAGGAACGATCTTGGCCACCCTGTCCGGGGCGCTGACCGCCCATTCGAGGACTCTCATGCCGCCCATCGACCCGCCAACCACCAGCGCCCAGCGATTGATGCCCAGATGATCTGCCAAGGCCATTTCCACTGCGACCTGGTCTCGGATGGTGATGTAAGGGAAGCGGGCTGCCCATGGACGGCCGTCAGGGGCCAAGGAGGCCGGCCCGGTGGTGCCCTGACAACCGCCCAGGGTATTGGGGGCCACTACGAAATAGCGGTCGGTGTCGACTGGTGCGCCGGGGCCAATCAGGCCGGTCCACCACCCGGCAGTGGGATGGCCCGGCCCGGCCGGGCCGCGAATGTGGGAATCGCCGGTCAAGGCGTGCAACACCAGCACGGCGTTGGTCTTTTCCTGGTTCAAATTGCCCCAAGTCTCAAAGGCCACCGTGACATCGAGACTGCCGCCACGCTCGGGCTCAAAACGGCCTAAGTCAGCGAACTGCCTTTGGCCCACCGGATCGCCGGGCTGCCAGGCGCCAGTTGCCGGCACGGCCTGGCCGGGCTTGGGCGAAAGGCCCTCGAAACCAGGCTCCGGCGCGACTGCCGGGTTCGGCTCCAGGCCCGCCTGCGGCATCGGCCCACTCGCTGGCCCACTGGCCGGCCCCAAGCCAACACCATCTTCGCCACTCACTATTCTGATCCTTTCGACGCAAGGCCGGCCCGCACCCGGGCCGCGGCTTCGAAACCCAATTCCAGGTCGGCAAGAATGTCTCCTAGTCCCTCTAGGCCCACCGACAGCCTGACCAGTCCGGGAGTGACGGCTGAGAGCTGCTGTTCGGCGGGAGAGAGTTGCGCATGGGTGGTTGAGGCCGGATGGATTACCAGTGAGCGGACATCGCCAATGTTGGCCACGTGAGAATGCAGGTGGAGGGCTTCGACAAAGGCCTTGCCAACCTCGGCGCCGCCGTCCAGTTCGAAACTGAACACCGCGCCGGCACCCTTGGGACAGTATTTCTGGGCCAAATGGTGGTAGGGACTGGACGGCAGGCCGGCGTAGTTGACGCCCAGCACGTCCGTCCGGGCTTCGAGCCACTGGGCCACGGCCAGGGCGTTGGCCACATGCCGCTCAATTCGCAGGGACAGGGTCTCGATGCCCTGCGCTATCAGGAAGGCGTTGAACGGCGAGATGGCCGGACCCAAGTCACGCAGCAGCTGGGTCCGGGCTTTGAGGATGTAACTCAAATTGGCGCCAAAGTCGCCGCCCGGGCCAAACTTCTGGCCAAAAACCAGCCCGTTGTAGGCCGGATCGGGTTCGGTGAAACCTGGGTATTTGCCTGCCCCAGCTGCCGCGTAGTCGAAACGACCGGAGTCGACAATCACCCCGCCCAGCGCCGTGCCGTGCCCGCCCAAGAACTTGGTAGCCGAATGAACCACCACGTCAGCGCCCCATTCAAACGGCCTGATCAAGTACGGCGTGGCGGTGGTGTTGTCAATGATCAACGGCAATTGATGATCATGGGCCACCGTTGCCACGGTCTCAATGTCGAAGATGTCGGTCCTTGGATTGGGAATTGCCTCGCCAAAAAAGGCCTTCGTGTTTGGCTGCACGGCGGCGTGCCAAGCCGCCGGATCGGTTGGGTTGGCCACAAAGGTGGTGGTGATGCCGTAGCGGGGCAGGGTGTTGGCTAGCAGCGAGTAGGTGCCGCCGTAAAGCGAGGGGCTGGCCACAATGTGGTCGCCACTTCCGGCCAGGTTCTGCAGAGCCATGGCAATAGCGCTAGCTCCAGAGGCCGTCAGCAGGGCGCCAACGCCGCCTTCCAGCGAGGCCACGCGCTGCTCCACCACCTCTTGGGTGGGATTGGTCAGCCTGGCATAGATGGGGCCCAGCTCATCCAAGGCGAACCGACTGGCCGCCTGGTGGGCCGAATCAAATACAAACGCGGTGGTTTGAAAGATCGGCAAGGCCCTAGAGCCGGTGGTTTGATCCGGCGCCTGGCCGGCGTGGATTTGGCGGGTTTCGAAAGACCATTGTTGGGCCTGAGACTGTGACATTGTGCTGGCTCCTTGGGGGTGCGCTTGAAGGCTTATTTGACTGGGCGCACGCCCCTCGGTGGCTGGTTAGTCTTGGCCACGCGGCAGCAAAGCTACAGAGGTTTTGGAGAAAACGGGCAGTCGAGAACGCGCGCTATGGGGTTAGCGGCACATTCGACGGCTCAACATGGACCCAACCCTAGACCATGCCTGGCCGGGAGACGCCAGGACGTCCGCATGTCGAGACAGTTTTGTGTCCGATGCCGGCCCTCGCCCTGGCGTTGACCTAGCCTTGGCAATAGGAGAGGTAAAGTTGTGGCACACCTGGCCACGAGCCAGCCAGGAACCCGGTGATAGCCAGGTTCCGGTCGCGTTGGCCTCGGTCGGCAGACCGCTGACCTAAGGAGACGCGGCAGACAAGCACAGTTTGGTGGTGGTGAGCTGGTTTCGATAGCCAGTTCACTCAAGTAACGGGCCAGCCGGCCCGTGATCATAGTGACCAAGGCCAGCCCAAGGGAGGCGACAATGACAACTTTGTCAGTTGGCGACGCGGCGCCAGATTTCGATCTTGCAACTAGCGAAGGCCCCAATCTGTCACTGGCGGACTTTACCGGTCGCCGGTTTGTTCTCTATTCCTATCCCAAGGCCGGCACTCCAGGCTGCGCCATGCAGGCAAACGATTTCCGTGATGCCAGTGACGCCTTCGAAGCAGCGGGCTACGCCATCATCGGGATTTCGCCAGATCAACCCGCGGCCCTGGGCCGGTTCGCCGAAGACCTCAACCTCGATTTCACTTTGCTGTCTGACCCTGACCACGCCGTGCTCGAGGCCTACGGCGCCTGGGGCGAACACGAGTTGTTTGGCCGCAAGGTGATTTCGACCATTCGGTCCTTCTTCGTAGTCGAGGCCGATTCAAAGCTGGCTTTGGTCGAATACTCGGTCAAGGCCCCCGGTTCGGTCGCCCGCTTAGCCGAGAAGCTAGGGGTCGCCTGGCCCTGAGGTCGAGCCTACCCATAGGCCGACCCCTGATCAGCTCTCTTGCAGCGAGGTCGAGCCCTCGCATAACCCTCTTGTCGCGAGGTCGAGCTTTGGCATAACCCTCTTGTCGTGAGGTTGAGCTTTGGCATAACCCTTTTGTCGCGAAGTCGAGCATCGGCACAACTTGCCATGTGGCCAGGTGCGCACAACCTCTCCAATGGTTGATGGTGTCGCCGAATTGGGCGTTAACGATGTTGTTAGTGTTGAATTTGTGGGACATGGGTTTATTGTTAACGGGTTCGTTCGATCTGGGCAGCCATTTTTGGGCTGACAGGCAAGGAGATCTATGCGTCGCCTAACCTCGCGAGGTACCCGTTTGGGCCTTGCGCTTGGCCTGGGGCTAAGCCTGACGGCGGTGGGCCTGCCGGCGTTGGCTGACCCAAATGACTCAGATCCAGCTGTGGTTGAGGCACGTCGCCAAGAACAACTGGCCGCCGCCTCCGTGGCCCAGATCGAGGCAATGCTGGACTCCCTCAGGGAAGACACAGCCCTGAAACAAGCTGCTGCCGGCCTCGCAGCTGAGGCCTACAACAAGGCCAAAGAGGACCTCGAACTGGCGACCGAGGCCGCCGAAAAGGCCAAGACCGACTCTGAAGAGGCCCAAGAGGCTTTAGCTCAGGCGCGCGGCGCCCTGGCGCGAGTGGCTGTGGCGTCGAGTCAATCCCAGGCCGGGCTGGGTCCAATGGAGCCGTTCTTGGCCAAGGACGGTTTCGTTGAGGCAATTGACCGCAGCGCCATGCTGTCTCTGGTAGGCACCCAGGCTGGCCGGGCCAAATCCCGCCTGGAGGTGGCTGAGCAAAGCGCCTCGTCCGCTGCCCTCAGGGCCGAGCAGGCCGAGGAGCTGCGGGCCGAAAAGGCCAAGGAAGAAAGCAAAAAGGCCGCGGTTGCCCATCAGGCGGCGCTAGACGCCGCCGAGGCCCTGACCGCAGCTGAAGTGGAGCACACCCGTCTAATCGAGGTCTTGGCTGAGAAGAAGAACTCGACTGTCCAGGCCGAACGGAAAGCCGAACAGCGACGCATTGAAGAGGCCAACAGACGAGCTCAAGAGGCACGCGAACGTGAAGAACGGGCCGCGCTTAGACCGCCACCTTCGCCGCCCGGTGGTGGTGGCGGTGGCTCCGGTGGCGGTGGTGGCTCCGGCGGTGGTGGTGGCTCCGGTGGTGGCGGCGGCTCCGGCGGTGGTGGTGGCTCCGGTGGTGGCGGCGGCGGCGGTGGCTCCGGCGGCGGTGGCGGTGGCTCTGGGGTGGCCTCAGATGCGGCTGCAGCTGCGGCGGTGGCCTGGGCGCGCCAACAAATCGGCAAACCCTATGGCTGGGGCGGCACCGGCCCATACAGCTTTGACTGCTCGGGACTGGCCATGATGGCCTGGCGCAACGGCGGCGGCAAATCGATTCCCAGGGTGGCAGCCGACCAGTACTACGCCGCTACCAAAGTGTCATACAGCGCCATGCGGCCGGGGGACCTGATCTTCTGGGGTAGCCCAATCCACCATGTGGCGATCTACTCCGGCGGCGGCAACATGATTGAGGCGCCCAGTTCCGGACAGCTAGTGCGCGAAATACCGATCCGCTGGGCCGGTACTGTCACCTGGGCAGGCCGCTACTAACCGGCCTTGAGCCCAAAACCCCAGCCGCAGGTGATACCCGCGGTCAGACAACTGGTCAGTGAGCGGTGCCAGCTGCCTCTGCGGCCTTGAGGCGCTCGTAGGAACGATGAACCTCGGCCTCGGCGCCGGCCCGGTCGGTCCAGTGAGAACCCTCAACGGACTTACCCGGTTCAAGGTCCTTGTAGATCTCAAAGAAGTGCTGGACTTCAAGGCGGTGGAACTCGCTGATGTCATCGATGTCCTGCCGCCATGAGGCGCGTGTATCGCCGGCTGGCACACAAACAAGTTTGTCGTCGCCGCCGGCCTCGTCGCGCATGCGGAACATACCAAGGGTCCGGCAACGGATCAGACAGCCAGGGAAGGTCGGTTCATCTAGCAGCACCAAAGCGTCGAGCGGGTCGCCGTCCTCGCCCAAGGTGCCGTCGATGTAGCCGTAGTCGTCCGGATAACGAGTGGCGGTGAAGAGCATCCGGTCGAGGCGAATGCGACCGCTGACGTGGTCAATCTCATACTTATTGCGGGAACCCTTGGGGATTTCGATGGTGACATCAAACTCAAGCGGTTGACCGGCGGGGGTCTCACCGCGCACGGTCTTAAGTAGTGGGGTGTACGTTTTTTTTGGCGCTGCCATCTTGCGTCTCCCTGGCTTGGGTGAGTGTGTGTATCCAACACTAGTCCGGACCGGGCCATCCGCCTCAGGAAATACCTGTCAAGCTAGTGATTGTGAAGGTCCGCCGAATCATCCAGGTCGGGGTGGTCGTGGCCGCGCTCACCCTGTTCGGCTGGTTGCAGACGGACGCCACTTCGGCCGCCTCACCAGGACCAATGCTCTATCAGCCGGAACCGGTTGCCCAGCCGCTGGACTTAGAGGCGCCCATTGCGACCACTGACCAGGTCCAAGGGCTGGCCTCGAGTCTGTTGACACCGGAGCGGACCGGCGCCGCGTTGGGCCTGGCGGTGTTCGATCTGGTCACTGGCGAGGCCATCTACCAGGTCGATGCCAACCAGGGCCACATACCGGCATCGACCATGAAAATCCTGACCGCCACGGCCGCTCTCGACACCTTTGGTTCTCAGGCCACGCTGGCGACCGAAGTGCTACTTTCGGTCGTCGATCAAGGGCAGGCCACGGTCTACCTTAGAGCCGGCGGTGATGTCACCCTGAGCCCGGATCAAGGCCAGGTGGGGGAGATCATGGGCCGGGCCGGCTTGGCCGAACTGGCCACCGAAGCCGCCGTCAATCTCAGATCGCGCGGTGCAGGCGAAGTCGCGGTCATACTCGACGACACGATTTTCACTGGACCGACCACTTTACCTGACTGGGGTTGGTGGCCCGGGGCCCCCTGGGCCGGCCCCATTACGGCAATGGCCATCAACGGCGGCCACGACGGCGCCGGGTTTGATGACACCAGCTACTCGATCGATTCGGCCTTGGCCGCCGCCCAGCAATTCGCCGCCCTGCTAGGTCAAGCCGGCCAAGACGACCAATTGGCCTTGCCCACCTTCGAGGTCGCTGGGCCAGTCACACGGGGCCAGACCTCCGGCGGCGCCCAAGTCATCGCCAGGGTCGAATCAGCTCCAATTGGCCAGCTGGTGGCCTACATGCTGGAGCATTCCGACAACGTCTTAGCCGAGGCCCTGGGCCGTGTCACGGCCGTTGAGCTGGGTTTGCCCGGTTCGTTCGAAGGCGCCGGGCAGGCCATTGTCCAGGTGGTTGGCGAACTTGGCCTGCCAACCACCGCGCTGGTGGTGATGGACGCCTCCGGGCTGTCGCCGGGCTCGCGCGTACCACCGGCCACCTTGGCTGAACTGCTGGCCGCGGTGGCCAAACCGGCTGACCTTGAAGGGTCAGCTGAACTAATCGGCGTCTTGAGAGGACTGGCCGTGGCCGGCCTAGAGGGCACCCTGGCCGGACGGCTGACAGAGGCCCCGGGGGCTGGCAACGTCAGAGCCAAAACCGGCACCCTCACAGGTGTGGCCGCACTAGCCGGAATTGTCCAGACCGCCCAGGGTCGCGAATTGGCTTTCGTGCTGATGGCCGACCAAACCTCCCAAGTCCCTTATGGTCTGGTGCGCGACTCAATTGACCAATTCACCTCTGGTTTGGCGGCCCTGGGGGGATAGCGGCCCTTTGGCCCGCCCTGGTCGCACTTGCCCCCTCACCTTGGCCGGGACGATGGCCGAGCGTTAGGGTTGAAAGCGTGGATTTGGCCATCAATTATGCAGTCGCGGTCGCCCTCGGTACCCGTTTGGTCAGGCCCGGACCGGCCATAGCCCAAGATGAAGCCGCCCACTTGGTGGCAGACCTACACCGGGCCTCGGCCGCCGCACTTGGTTCGGTCGCGGAAATCACCGGCCTGGATCAGGCTTGCGAAGCCGCCGCCAATGTGCCGGTAATGGTGATTGACCGGCGCGGTTTTGTCCGGGCCAACGTTCAGTTGGCCGAATCAGTGGTCAATGTCGCCCTAGCCGACCAGGAGCTGTCCTGGCTGGCCAAATACGGCGCCGGTGTCCAGCTGGGCAGCGCTTTGGCCCTACTTTCTGCCCGGGTCTTGGGCCAGTACGACCCATTCCATCAGGGCCCCAACGGTGCCAAAGGCAGGGTCCTATTGGTTGCCCCTAACGTTTATCGTTTCGAGTGTTTGGTTCGAGCCAACCCGCGCGATTTCCACCTTTGGATTTCCTTGCACGAGCTGACCCACGCCGCCCAGATCGCTGCCGCGCCCTGGCTACCGGACTGGATTAGCGACCGCCTGGCCGAGCTTGTCGCCATCGACGACCAGCCGGGCGCGATCAAACGCCTGACCCGGGCGGCGCGTCAGCTACCGGACCTATTCGCTGACAAAACTGATGTGCCACCAAAGATGGTTGGCCTACTCAGCCCGGCCCAGGCCTACATTTTCCAAGAGGTCACAGCCGTTATGTCGCTACTTGAGGGCCATGCTGATGTCATCATGGACTCGGTTGGGCCCAAAGTGGTGCGATCGGTAGACCAGATGCGACACCGCTTTGATGCCAGGCGCGTGGCCGGCGGCCGCCTCGACCGGGCCGCCCGGCGCCTGATTGGCATTGAAGCCAAAACCGCCCAATACGTCCAAGGCGCCGACTTTGTTCGCGGCGTCTTGTCAGAGGTTGGCCACGAGGGTTTGAATCTGGTTTGGTCCGGTCCGGACGCCATGCCAACCACCACCGAATTAGATGATCCGGCTGCTTGGTGCCAAAGGGTGGCCAAAGCCACATGACCGGACCCGATCCGGCGGTGGCGGCCATCCGCCTGGCGGTGCGACAATCGCTCGCCGGCCTGCCGGTTGGCAGCACCGTGCTAGTGGCCTGTTCGGGTGGCACCGATTCGTTGGCCTTGGCCGCCGCCACCGGCTTTGTTGCCCCCCGCCTTGAGCTCAAAGCTGGCGCCGTGGTGGTTGACCATGGCTTGCAGGCCAAGTCCGATGACGTCGCCAACCAGGCCGCACAGGCTTGCCGGGCCATCGGTTTGGCTCCGGTGGAGGTGGTCAAGGTTCAACTCAAGGGCCCAGCCAATGTTGAGGCGGAAGCCCGTGACCAGCGGTATCAGGCCTTAGAGGCGACGGCCGCGGCCCACCAGGCGGCTGCGGTGCTATTGGGCCACAGCCTCGACGACCAGGCTGAAACAGTCCTACTAGCCCTGGGCCGTGGATCGGGCCTAACTGCCCTGGCCGGCATGCCCGCCGCCAGGGGCCCTTTCATCCGGCCGCTGCTTGGCATCACCCGCCAACAGACCGAACGGGCCTGCCGGGCGCTAGATCTCCAGCCTTGGCAAGACCCGATGAACCAGCTGGGCGGGCCGGGCTATTCGGCCAGAGTCCTGCTGCGCCAGCACATCCTGCCCCAGCTCGAAGACGCCCTTGGTGGCGGCGTGGCGGCCGCCTTGGCTCGTACGGCCGGCCAGGTGCGCCAGGATCTTGACTATCTTGACTCTGCCGCGGCCCAGCTCCTAACCCGGGTGACCAGCGGCGGGCAAGTTGACGCCAAAGTGCTGTCGCAGGCCAAGCCAGCTTTACGGCATCGGGCGATCAAACAAATGGCGCTCGAATGGGGCGCCGACCCAGCCGCCCTCAGTGCCGCCCACGTCAAGGCCCTCGACGCCTTGACCACGGCCTGGCACGGCCAGGGGGCGGTAGCACTGCCCGGAGGCGTCAAGGTTGGCCGCGAGTGTGGCAAGCTTGTGGTCTTGGAAACGGCGGTGGCCCAAGCGGTGAAGGAGATTCCAAGTGGATCGCGGTGACATGGGTAACAAACTGGCCAAGATCCTGCTAAGTGAGACGGAGATCGCCGCCCGGCTAGATGACCTGGCCAAGCAAATCGACACCGATTACGCCGGGCGTGAGGTTCTGCTGGTGGGGGTGCTCAAAGGGGCGGTCATGGTGATGGCCGATTTGTCTCGCCGGCTTCACACCGAGGTGACCATGGACTGGATGGCGGTGTCCTCGTATGGCTCTGGCACCAAGAGTTCCGGTGTGGTCCGCATCTTGAAGGATTTGGACGCCGACGTGCATGGACGTCATGTGTTGGTGGTTGAGGACATTGTCGATTCGGGGTTGACGCTGTCTTGGTTGACGGCCAATCTGCGTTCGCGCGGCGCGGCCACAGTCGAGGTGGCGGCTTTGCTGCGCAAACCGGCGGCGGCCCAGATCAACCTGCAAATCAAGTACGTCGGGTTCGACATCCCGGACGAATTCGTGGTGGGATACGGCCTGGACTACGCCGAAATGTTCCGGAATCTGGGGTTCGTAGGGACCCTGGCCAATCACGTCTACGAAAACTGAGCGACTGAGTGAGCGAAGAAAAGAAGCAGCATCCTCTGAAGAAGCCAACGGCGCGCACAGTTTGGCGCGCGCCTTGGCTTTGGATCATGGTCATGATGCTGATGGTTTGGCTGGTCGCCCGGTCAATGCTGGCACCGTCACCGTCCAAAATCGACACCTCAGATGGGCTCGCGCTGCTGGCCAGTGGCAATGTCGCCTCGGTCAAGGTGGTCGACGGCGAGCAGCGGGTCGAAATGAAGCTGGACAAGGACTTCAAGGACAAGGGCAAGGTGGTTGAGTTCTTCTACGTTGTGCCCCAAGGTCCAGACGTGGTGGCAGCAGTGGCCAAGGCTGATCCAAAAGGCGGTTTCAATTCTGAGGTGCCATCGCAGTCGTGGTGGGGCTCTCTACTAATGACGATGGTGCCGCTGCTGCTAATCCTGGGCCTGTTCTGGTTTGTCATGAGCCAGATGCAAGGAGGCGGCTCACGCGGCGTTATGGGCTTTGGCAAGTCGAAGGCCAAACTGGTTTCGAAAGAGTCACCCAAGGTCACTTTCGCTGATGTGGCCGGTGTCAACGAGGCGGTCGAGGAACTTGAGGAAATCAAGGAGTTTCTGGCTGAGCCGGCCAAATTCCAGGCTGTTGGCGCCAAAATCCCGCGGGGTGTGCTGCTTTACGGTCCACCAGGAACCGGCAAGACCTTGCTGGCCCGGGCTGTGGCCGGCGAGGCCCAGGTGCCGTTCTACTCGATTTCCGGCTCGGACTTTGTTGAGATGTTCGTTGGCGTGGGCGCCTCACGGGTGCGCGACTTGTTTGAACAGGCCAAAGCCAATGCCCCGGCGATCGTTTTTGTCGATGAGATCGACGCCGTTGGACGCCACCGCGGCGCTGGCCTTGGCGGTGGCCACGATGAACGCGAACAGACTCTGAACCAACTGCTAGTGGAGATGGACGGATTCGACGCCACCACCAACGTCATTTTGATCGCGGCGACCAACCGGCCGGACATATTGGACCCGGCGCTGTTGCGGCCAGGCCGCTTTGACCGGCAAATCACAGTGGGGGCGCCGGATCTGAAAGGCCGGCAGGCCATTTTGGAGGTGCACGCCAAAGGCAAGCCAATGGCCGATGACGTTGACTTGGCTTTGGTGGCCAAGCGAACGCCAGGTTTCACTGGCGCTGACCTGGCTAATGTGCTCAATGAAGCGGCCTTGCTGACGGCCCGGGTGGGACAAGCCCAGATTTCGAACCACAACCTCGATGAGGCCATCGACCGGGTGGTGGCCGGGCCACAACGCTCCTCAATGATCATGACTGAGGCTGAGAAGAAAAACACGGCCTATCACGAGGGCGGCCACGCCGTCGTGGCTACAGCCCTACGCAACACCGATCCGGTGACCAAGGTTACGATCCTGCCGCGCGGGAGGGCTTTGGGCTACACCATGGTGATGCCAACTCAGGACAAGCATTCGGTTACCCGCAACGAGTTGCTGGACCAACTGGCCTACGCCATGGGCGGGCGCGTGGCCGAGGAAATGATTTTCCACGATCCAACGACCGGGGCTTCGAACGACATCGAAAAAGCCACCCAAACCGCTCGCAAGATGGTAACCGAGTTTGGCATGAGCGCCACGCTGGGGGCGGTTCGCTACGGTCAGGGTGAAGGCGAGGTCTTTCTGGGCCGCGACTATGGTCACCAGCGTGATTACTCCGAGGCGGTGGCGGCTTCGATCGATTCAGAGGTCCGGGCGCTAATTGAGCAGGCCCACACCGAGGCCTGGCAAATCCTGGTGGAAAACCGTCAGGTTTTGGACCGTTTGGTCCTGGAGCTGTTGGAGAAGGAGACTCTGAACGAAAGCCAGCTGGCAGTTGTCTTCGAGGGCATCATCAAACGCGATCACCGTCCGGTCTGGCTGTCATCTGAAGAACGGCCGGTTTCAACCGACGGCCCGGTGCTGACCCCGACCGAGCGCCACGGCGATCAAGCCAGCGGGTCTAAGGAAGCTCCGTGAACCAGGTGGCCGGGCAGTTTGACGCCGCCCGGGTCGAGGCCGCCGTGCGTGAACTTCTCACCGGAATTGGCGAAGATCCTGATAGGGAGGGCCTGCGCCAAACCCCGGGCCGGGTGGCCAGGGCGGCTAGGGAGATCTTCGATGGTCTGGGCCGCGACCCGCGGGCCGAGCTCCAAGCCGTTTTCGACGTTGGCCATCAAGAGTTTGTACTGGTCAAGGACATTGCCTTCTATTCGATGTGCGAACACCACCTGATGCCCTTCCACGGCTCGGCTCATGTTGGCTACATCCCCGGCCCGGATGGCCGGATCACTGGGCTGTCCAAACTGGCCCGTCTGGTCGACATTCTGGCTAAGCGCCTCCAAGTACAAGAGCGCCTGACCAGCGAGGTGGCTGATTCGGTGATGGAGTGCCTGGGCGCACGCGGCGCTATTGCCGTGATCGAAGCCGAACATCTGTGCATGTCGATGCGCGGCGTCAAGGCGCCCGGCGCCAAGACCGTCACCAGCGCGGTGCGCGGCATGCTGCGCTCGGCCGCCACCCGGGCCGAGGCCATGAGCCTGATCCTGGGCCAGCCTTGATGCTGCGGCCGGCGCCGCTGCCTGGGGCTTTGGCCGCCTTGGAGCGTCCGCTGGTGATGGGGATATGTAACGTCACGCCAGATTCGTTTTCCGATGCCGGCCAGAGCCTCAGCCTCGAAGCGGCGGTCGAGCACTGCCAGGCCATGTTGGACCAGGGCGCTGACCTGGTTGACATTGGCGGCGAATCGACCCGGCCGGGCGCCGGCAGGGTGGCACCAAGCGAAGAATTGGGTCGGGTCATCCCGGTAATCAGGCGTCTAGCCAGCCAGGGCGCGGCGATCTCGGTTGACACCACACGGGCGGCGGTGGCGGCGGCCGCGGTCGAGGCCGGCGCCATCGTCATCAACGACGTTTCCGGTGGCCTGGCAGACCCAGCCATGTTTGGTGTCATGGCAGCCACCGGTGTGGTTTCGGTGTTGGCACACTGGCGGGCGCCTTCAGCACAAATGGACGCCTGCGACCGCTACAACGATGCGGCCGGCGAGGTTTGCGCCGAACTGGCCGCCCGCCTGGCGGCGGCAGTTGCCGCTGGTGTCAAGGCCGAGGCCGTGGTGCTCGACCCGGGTCTGGGTTTCGCCAAAGTGGGCCACACAAACTGGCAGGTCTTGGCCGGCTGGGACCGGTTAGCGGCACTGGGCCTCCCGCTCCTGGTGGGGGCCTCGCGTAAGCGTTTCTTGCGCCTACCGCTTGGGTTCGAGCCCCAAGCCGGGCCCAAGTGGGATCAGCTAGACCAGGCCACGGCCACAATCTCGGCTATGTTGACCAAGGCCGGTGTTTGGGGCTTGCGGGTCCACAACGTCCCGCTGACGCGTCAGGCCATCGCCATGGCAGCTGCCATGGCCACGCCCCCGGCCTGAACCACCGGCGCAAAAATCGGTCAGCTCGCTAGATGGGCGAGTCGCAACACCACGACCGTCGCTCTAGGGTGGATCATTGGCCCATGCACCCATTGCGGGGTGGGAATGGAGAGCCCCTCGACGTCCTTGAGCTGAAAGGTATCAGCGCGTGTGGCTTCCATGGTTTGCTGCCGGAGGAAAGAGCCAGCGGCCAGGCTTTCGTAGCTGATGTCTCGCTACATTTGAACACTTCTGCCGCGGCCGAGACCGATTCGATTGAGCACAGCGTTGACTACGCCAAGGTCTGCCAGGACGTTACTCGCGTCATCGGCGGCAAACCTTACAACCTGCTTGAAACCCTGGCCCAGGCCATCGCCGGCGTGGTCTTGACGAACCCATCCGTCGAGGTGGCCGATGTCGCGCTGCACAAGCCTTGGGCGCCAATTGGCGTGCCGGTTGACGATGTCGTCTTGCGGGTCAGGCGCCAACGCCGCGGGCGGCATGTAGTCGAAGACCCGCCCGGACCGGAAGCCTTGGACTACCAGTTGTTCGAAGGCGAGCCAGCACCGCCAGGCCAAGTCGATCCGGGCCCCGCCCCCACTTTGGTCCGCGCTGAAGACCAGGAAGCTGCGGCCGGGCCGCATTTGACAGGCAACTGGGGGCAGCAGCCGGACGGCACCGCGCCAGCCCCTGCCCGCCCCAGCCGGGCCACGGCCACCTGGGAGACTCGACCGGCCAAGTGGTCGTACTCCTCAAAATGGCGCCGCTGGGAAGCCGAGCCCGCCCAGGCCTCAAATCAGCCCAGCACTAGGCCACCGTGGTTGGCCTTTCACCCCCATTTGCCTGTTGGCCAAGCCGCGCCGCCTGGGCCTTGGACCCCGCAGGTGCCACCGGAACAGGTCGTATCAGAGCCATCGACTCTAATCCCCTCCACCTGGTCTCAGCCCGTCGAACCAGATGGACCTAGCGATGTGCCACCTCTCGAGGCGCCAAATGTGACCGTTGGGCCACCACCGGCCGAATCGCTAGTCGACACCACGACCATGGCGCCGGCCGAACCCCTGGCCAGGACTCTGGCCGAAGACCCAGCCCAACCTCCAGCCATGACCCAGGCCCAGGCGAACTTCGATTGGGCTTTGGTTGATTCGCTTGATCAACGGCCCAGCGAACCGGTCGACGCGATTGTGGCGCTGGGAGCCAACGTTGGTGACGCCTTGGCCACGCTGCGCAGCGCCATCGACGCCTTGCGCGCGCTCAACGGGCTGTGGGTGGTCGGAATCTCGCCGCTGGCCCGCACCGCCCCGGTTGGCGCTGAAGATCAACCTGAGTTTTTCAACGCCGTGGTCCATGTCCGCACGGACCTATCGGCCCGGTCGCTTTTCCGGTTGCTGGCACTGATCGAGGACGCCCACGGCCGTGTCCGCCACCAAGAGTGGGGGCCGCGCACGCTTGACCTCGACTTGATCGCTTACGACTGCCTGATTGCCGGGGATGACGAACTGACCGTGCCGCATCCCAGGGCACACCAGCGGGCCTTCGTCTTGCTGCCCTGGGCCTATATGTATCGACGGGCATTTTTGCCGGGCGTTGACGGCGGCATGGTGGCGGCGCTGGCGGCCAAAGCGCCAGACCGGGCCGGCGTGCGCTGGCTGGCGACTGATTGGATCAACACTGATCAAGTTGTCACCGGCGGCTACAACCAGTTTGGCACCGGTGACCAGACCGCCTTCGCCGCCTGGGGTGCCTGGGCCAGCTGAGCTGACTCTGTGTGCTTGGCCGGCCCAAGGGCCGCCACTCTTAGTGGGCGAGTAAGCCGGTGCCAGTTGCCCACCAGTGACTTGGGGCACTGGGGTCAAACTAGGATTGGGAACTGTGCAGCCAACCAAATGGTCCACTATCGCCGTCACGGTGGTGGTTAGCGGTGTGGTCGCATGGGCCGGCCTCGATCTGACGGCCAGCCGGGCCGCCCGTTTTACCCAGGTGCCCTGGACCGTGCCGGCAGCACTGGTGGTAGTGGCGGTAGTAGTGGTGCTCCTGGCCTGGCCCGTCAGGCAATACGTCAAGGGCAAACGCCGCCAGGTTGACCGCCTGCGGGCTGCCACGGTGGTGGCCTTGGGCAAGGCCTGCACCTTGGCTGGCTCGGCTCTAAGTGGTTTGTACGGCGCGGTCACGCTCACCCTAATGGCCAAAGTCATCGACGGGGCGCCCGGGCGGTGGGCCTGGCAGGCAGGGGCGGCCTTACTGGGCGCGATTGTGCTAACAGTCGGTGGCCGGCTGACGGAGTGGTTCTGCCAGCTGCCGCCCAGCGAAGGGCCGCCTGAGACACAGCCAGACGGCTCGCATCCACAAGCGGCTTGAGGAAAAGGGGAGAAAGTGCAACGACAACCGGTAGCTTTTGGCCTGATCGGCGTGGGCCGGGTGGGCGGCCCCATTAGCCGGGCCCTGTCCGATGCCGGCTACCCGGTCGTTGGCGTCAGCGCTTACGACGAGGAGTCCCGCGAGCGGGCCGAGGTCATGCTGCCCGGTGTGCCGCTGCTTGAGGCGGCCGAGGTGGTAGACAAGGCCGCCTTGGTCTGGCTGACGGTGTCCGATGACGCCATCACGCCGTTGTGCCAAGAACTGGCCTCAAGCTGGCGGCCGGGCCAGGTAGTCGTCCACGCCTCTGGTGCCAGGGGTTTAGCGGCCCTAGCACCGGCGGCCAGGGCCGGGGCTATCACCTTGGCCATCCACCCGGCCATGACCTTCACCGGCACTTCTATCGATGTGGTCAAAATGCACCAGGCCCCCTTTGCCATCACCACACCGGTGGGCTTAGAGCCGTTGGCCGAGGCTTTGGTCCAGGCCCTAGGCGGCTGGCCTTTTGTGGTCCACGAGTCGGACAGGCCGCTCTACCACACCGCCCTGGCCCACTTGTCCAATCACCTGGTCACCTTGGTAGACCAGGCCAGGCAACTGATCCAGACGATCACCGGGGCTGATCCGCACGACCTGCTTGAACCCTTGGCTTTGGCCAGTCTGGAAGCGGCCTTACGCCACGGTATCGACGGACTATCCGGTGCGGTCTCTAGAGGCGATGTCACCACTTTGGTGACTCATCGCCAGGCTTTGGAAAACTGGGCGGCTAGCCGCGGCGGTCTAGTTAGCGGCGAGGTGGCGCTGGATGACCGGGCCAGCGCGGCGCTGGACACCGTTCGGACCTACCGGGAGCTGGCCCTGATGACGGCCCGGGCAGCTGAGCGGGCCGGGCGGATTGACGCTGCCGCGGTCGAGGCTATTGGGCAGGCGTTGGACTGAAGTGGCAGGCAGCGAACCTCTGCTGGCCCAAACCCAAGCCGAATTGGACCAGGCCCTGGGTTCTTCTCGGCGCACTGTGGTGATGACAATGGGGGCGTTGCACCAAGGCCATTTAGACTTGGTCGACCGGGCCGCCCAGTTGGGCGGTCAGCTAGTAGTAACGATCTTTGTCAATCCCTTACAGTTTGGGTCGGGTGAAGATTTCGAGACCTACCCGCGCCCCTTGGCAGCCGATCTGGCGGCCCTAAAAGGCCGGGGAGTGGCGGTGGTCTTTGCGCCAACGGTGGCGGAGATGTATCCCCGGGGCCAGGTCGCGGTTTCGGTCAGTACCGGGCGGCTGGGCCAAGTCTTTGAGGGAGCGGCCAGACCAACCCATTTCGACGGCGCCATGACAGTGGTACTGAAGCTGTTGCAGCGTACTAGAGCGTCAACGGCCATATTTGGCCAAAAAGACGCCCAACAGCTGGCCTTGATCCGGCAGATGGTGGCTGACCTGGACCTAGGTGTCAAAATCGTGGCCGTTCCGACCCGGCGCGAGGCGGACGGACTGGCCATGTCTTCCCGCAACCGGTACCTTGACCCGGCCCAGCGCCTAAACGCCCTGGCCCTGCCGCGAGCCTTGGCAGCCGGCGTCGAGGCGGCCGGGCGGGGCGAAGCAGCCCCGGCCGTACTTCAGGCCGCTCGGCAGCGCCTTGGCCCGATGGGGCAGGGGATGGCCTTGGACTATCTCGAACTAGTCGAACCGGCCGGATTCGAAAAAGTTGACGCCACCTACGGTGGACCGGGCCTGATCATCGCTGCTCTGAAGCTTGGACAGACCCGGCTAATCGACAACGCACCCATTACTCTGGGCAACCGGTGATTCTCACCGGCAGCCCAGAACAGGAGCAGCGCTATCTGGTCGCATCTTCGCGGGTAGCCGCTTGACGGCTACCGCGTGCGACACGACGGAGGGTGTTTTTCAACACCCTCCTGACCCCCGCTAATCTGGTGGGCGTGAATTCGAGCCCGCCCAGTGGTGGATCCGACCTTCAAGACCTGTCAGAACACCAGCAGGTGCGGCGGGCCAAACGCCAAGCCATTTTGGATCGGGGCGAAGAGGCCTACCCGGCGGCGGTGCCAATCGACAGCTCAATTGCTGCTGTGAGGGCCGCGCACGGTGGTCTTGAGCCCGGCACCTACACCGGTGAGATCGTTGGCCTGGCCGGGCGGGTGATGTATCTGCGCAACACTGGCAAGCTCTGCTTCGCCACGCTGCAAGATGGGGCCGGCTTGCGCCTCCAGGCCATGATCTCCCTAGCCGAGGTTGGCGCCGAATCGCTAGCCAGTTACAAAGCCGAGGTTGACCTGGGCGACCACCTGTTTGTACACGGTCAGGTGATCACCTCCAAAAGAGGCGAGTTATCAGTATTGGCTGACAGGTGGACCATGGCGGCCAAAGCCTTGCGGCCCTTGCCAGTGTTGCACTCAGAGCTATCGGACGAATCGCGCATACGTGACCGGACGGCTGATCTGATAGTGCGCCAAGCCGCCCGGGACATTGCCCGCCAGCGCTCGCAATTGGTCCGTTCGGTCCGGGGCACAATGCATGGTCTGGGTTATGACGAAATCGAGACCCCGGTGTTGCAGACGGTTCACGGCGGTGCCCTGGCCCGGCCCTTCACCACCCACATCAACGCATACGGCATCGACCTGTATCTACGTATCGCCACCGAACTGTTCCTAAAGCGGGCCATGATTGGTGGGCTGGACAAGGTTTTCGAGGTTGGCAAGATCTTCCGCAACGAGGGAGCCGATTCAACCCACGCCCCAGAGTTCACCTCGATCGAGGTCTATGAGGCCTACGGCGACTACGACACAATGGCCACCCTAACCCGGCAGATTGTGCAGGACGCAGCCGTGGCGGTGACCGGCTCGACCACTGTGACTTGGAGCACCGATGGCCGGGTAATAGACCTAGGTGGCGAACAATGGCGCCAGATTTCTTTCTTTGGCTCGCTCAGCCAGGCCTTGGGCGAGTCAATTGGACCGGACACCAGCCGCGAAGAATTGGCCAAGAAGGCCCAGCGCCTCGAAGTCGAAGTCTCACCGGCCGCCGGCTCCGGCCAGCTGGCTGAGGCCCTGTTCGAACACCTTCTGGGTGATCAACTGGACCAGCCGACCTTTGTGCGAGACTTCCCGATTGACACTTCCCCGTTGACGCGGGCGCATCGTTCAACCCCTGGTGTGGCCGAAAAGTGGGATCTGTACATTGGCGGTCTCGAACTGGCTACCGCCTATAGCGAGTTAGTCGACCCGGTGATCCAACGCCAGCGGTTCGAGGCCCAGGCGGCTTTGGCCGCGGCCGGCGACCCTGAGGCCATGCGGCTCGACCAGGACTTCCTCGACGCCATGGAATACGGAATGCCGCCGGCTGGCGGCATGGGAATGGGCATCGACCGCCTGATGATGGTGTTGACCGGACTGGGCATTCGAGAGACAACTCTGTTCCCAATCGTGAAACCCCTGAACTGAACTACCGCTACCTTCTCTGCTCCACCTGTTTCCCTCCACTCGGTTCAAAGCCCCACCGCCCTCGACGTGGCCCCTACCAGCGGAAACATGCCGCTGCCCGCCATCGGCCATTTCCAAAACGGGGGCTAATCATTGGTTTTCAACAGCTATAATGTTCAGGGCCGGAAAACCTGAACCGGCCACCCAAATATCGATGACGAATTGGAGTTGTATTCATGGCGCAACGCGTGCAGGTACTCCTGGTCGACGACCTTGACGGTTCGACGGCCACGGAGACGGTGACTTTTGGACTTGATGGAGTTACCTTTGAAATCGATCTAGCCCAGCAAAATGCCGCCGATTTCAGGGCCGCGTTGGCTCCGTGGATCCAGGCTGGACGCAAGGTTGCCGGCAAGACCGGCCGGGCAGGTGCAACTCGCCGTCCGGTTGACGCCGAGACCGCTCGGATGCGTGAGTGGGCCAGGGCCAATGGCTACAAAGTTTCAGACCGAGGCCGGATCTCAGGCGAAATCCAAGCCGCCTACCGATCCGCCAACAGCTAGATAGCGGTGATATAAGTGACCTACACAATTGTTTTCCTGCGCCACGGCGAGAGCAAGTGGAACGCCTTAAACCTGTTCACAGGTTGGGTTGATGTTGAATTATCAGACAAGGGCATCAGCGAAGCTCGGCGCGGCGGTGAGCTGCTGGTCGAGAACAACATCCTGCCGGATGTGCTGCACACATCCTTATTGCGCCGGGCCATTATGACGGCCAACCTGGTGCTTGATGCGGCCGATCGCCACTGGATTGACGTCAGGCGGTCCTGGCGGCTAAACGAGCGCCACTATGGCGCCCTGCAGGGCAAAGACAAGACCCAAATCCGGGACGAATACGGCGATGATCAGTTCATGATTTGGCGGCGCAGCTACGACACGCCGCCTCCGCCAATCGAGCGCGGCTCGGAGTTCTCGCAGGACGCCGACCCACGCTACGCCGGGGAGCCGGAGGTGCTGACCGAGGCCCTGAAGAACGTACTGGACCGGGCTCTGCCTTACTGGCAGGACGGGATTGTGCCGGATTTGGTAGCCGGCAAGACGGTGATGGTGGCGGCTCACGGCAATTCGCTGCGGGCGCTGATCAAGCATCTCGATGGGATTTCCGACAAGGACATTGCCGGTTTGAACATTCCCACCGGAATCCCATTGGTCTATCACCTCGATGCCAACCTCAAGCCGACTAATCCGGGCGGCACCTACCTTGACCCAGAAGCGGCCGCCGCCTCGATCGCCGCTGTCGCCAACCAAGGCAAGAAGTAGGCCTCTTTGGTCGGTTTGACCTGCTAGTTCACCTCGACTCGTGAGCTGGTCAAGTCCACTTCGTGCTAGACTTGGCCAGTTCGCGAGAGGGGAAGTACCCAAAAACATGGCATTCGCTGTTGGAGAGACCGTCGTTTATCCTCACCACGGAGCGGCTCTAATAGAAGACATAACCACCCGCACCATCAGGGGCGTATCTAGGACCTATCTGAAGCTGCGTGTAACCCAAGGCGATTTGACCATTGAGGTGCCGGCCGAGAACGTTGAGCTAGTTGGCGTACGCGATGTGGTTGGGCCAGAGGGTCTTGAGCAGGTTTTCTCGGTGTTACAGGCCAATGTTCGCGAAGAACCAACTAACTGGTCCAGGCGCTATAAGGCCAATGTCGAGAAAATCGCCTCAGGCGACGTCATCAAAGTGGCTGAGGTGGTCCGTGACCTGTCCCGGCGCGACACCAACCGCGGCCTTTCGGCAGGAGAAAAGCGCATGCTGGCCCGGGCCCGGCAAATCCTGGTCTCCGAACTGGCCTTGGCGGACAAAACCGACGAGGAGGCGGCAGAGCGTCGCCTAGATGAGGTTCTGGCCGTCACGGTGGCATGAGCTACCGGACCGGCATTGGCTTTGATGCCCATCGTCTAGCCGCTGATGCGCGCCCGCTCCATTTGGCGCTGCTGCAATGGCCCGGCCAACCCGGCCTTGAGGGCCACTCCGACGGTGACGTCGTGGCCCATGCTCTAGTTGACGCCATCGCCTCTGCCGGCTGCCTTGGAGACATAGGTGAGCTTTTCGGCAGCGCCGACCCGCGGCATCGGGCGGCCAACTCGGCTCTCTTCTTAGAAGGCGTCCTTGATGAATTGACTCAGGCCGGCTACAGCCTGGTCAACGCCGCCGTCCAGCTGATTGGTAATCAACCCCAAATCGCTCAGCGCCGGGGCGAGGCCGAGGCCGCGCTGAGCCAGGCCGTTGGGGCGCCGGTCTCGCTCAGCGCCACCACCACCGATTCGATGGGCTTCACTGGTCGAGGCGAGGGGCTGGCCGCCATCGCCACCTGTCTGGTCCAGGCCAGCTAAGAAAAGGTAGATTTTCGCCATGGCCTTGAAGCTGTACGACACCGCCACCGGCGCGCCGCGGGACTTCGCGCCCCTGCAAAGCGGCCGAGTTGGCATCTACCAGTGCGGCGCCACCGTGCAAGGGCCGCCGCATGTTGGCCATCTGCGCCCGGCAGTTGTCTTCGACGTGCTGCGACGCTGGCTCGAACGCCAGGTGGGAGAAGTCACGTTTATCCGCAACGTGACAGACATAGACGACAAGATCCTGGCCAAAGCCAGCCAGGCTGGCCAGCCCTGGTGGGCTTGGGCCCATCGCTTCGAGCGCGAATTCACCGCCGCCTACCAGGCCCTGGGCGTGGCCCCTCCCAGCTATGAGCCGCGGGCCACCGGGCATGTGCCGGAAATGATTGCCTTCATCGATCGTCTAATCGAGCGCGGGCACGCCTATACGGGCGAGGTTGGCAACGTTTACTTTGACGTCGCCTCGTTTGGGGCATATGGCGAGCTGACCCACCAGCGTGTGGTTGATATGGCGCCGGCCGATGACGGTAACGTCACCGACAAGCGTTCCCCCCATGACTTTGCCTTGTGGAAGGCCTCAAAACCAGGTGAAGAGGACGCCTCATGGGCCACGCCTTGGGGGCGCGGGCGGCCCGGCTGGCATTTGGAGTGCTCAACTATGGCCCTGCGCTATTTGGGTGAGAGTTTTGACATTCACTGTGGCGGGCTTGATCTGCGTTTTCCGCATCACGAAAACGAGCAGGCCCAGTCACGGGCGGCCGGTTACGGCTTTGCCCAATTGTGGTTGCATAACGGGCTGCTAACCGAGGCTGGCGTCAAAATGTCAAAGTCGTTGGGCAACTCGTGGCTGTTAGAAGAGTTGATCAAACAAGTCGAACCGGTGGTGGTGCGCTACGCCCTAACGGCCGCCCACTACCGCTCGACTTTGGAGTTTTCCATCGACACGCTGCACGAATCGGCCGCCGCCTGGGAGCGTGTAACTGGCTTTGTCCGCCGAGCCTCGGAGCGCTGCCAGGCCGGGGACCTAGACCAGGTGGCGTTACCGGAGGGGTTCGTCCAGGCTATGGATGACGACCTCAACACCGCTGGGGCCTTGGCCCAGGTCCATGAGGCCGTGCGCCGCGGCAACACCGCCCTAACCGATTTCGACAACGCTGAACTGGCCTTGGCACTGACCGAAACCCGGGCCATGCTGGCGGTGCTGGGGTTAGACCCATTGGCGCGGCCGTGGGATCAGGCCGGCTCGGTCGATCAGGCCTCGACCGCACTAGACGCCCTGGTGACCGAGCGGCTCGAAGCCCGGGCCAAGGCCAGGGCCGCCCGTGACTGGGCCAAGGCTGATTCGATCCGCGATGCCCTGGCCGGGGCCGGCATCCAGGTCGAAGACTCCCCGGCCGGGGTGCGTTGGCAAATCGACCAGCCCGGCCCCAACGGCAGTACCAGTCCCTGACCAGCCCTTTCGCCGCTAGGCCGAGGTTTCACCTAGGCTTGTGTAACGTGCCAGGCAATTCCAAGCGGCGCGGAGCTGTGCGCAAACCAGGGTCAAAGAAGGGACCGGCCACCGGCAGCGGTGGCAAGTCTCGCCGTGCCCTCGAAGGCAAGGGCCCAACCCCCAAGGCGGAGGCCCGGCCCTACCATCCGGCAGCCAAACGAGCGGCCGAGGCGGCCGGGCGTCAGGCCCAAGCCAAGGCCAAAGCTCGGCGTCAAACGGCTCCGAGCGGCGGCGATAGGCCGGTCGGTGGAGCTGGCGACTATGTAGTCGGTCGCAATTCCGTGCTCGAGGCCTTGCGGGCCAGGGTACCGGCCCTGCGGCTGGACCTGGCCATCGGTCTAGACCCAGACGACCGAGTGACCGAAGCGATCAGGTTAGCCACCGACCGGGGCTTGCCGATCGAAGAATTGCCAAAGCCAGACCTAGAGCGACAATGCCGCAGTTCTTCTCACCAAGGTATTGCCCTCAAAGCCGTGCCCTACCAGTACGCCAAAGCGGCCGAACTGCTTGACAGCGCCAGCCGGCGCGGCCAAACCCCGTTGATCGTGGTGCTCGATTCGGTCACCGATCCGCATAACCTAGGTGCGGTCTTACGGGCCGGGGCGGCATTTGGCGCCCATGGTCTGGTCATCCGCGAGAGGCGCTCGGCCCAGATGGGTCCAACCGCCTGGAAAGTCTCGGCCGGCGCCGCCGCCCGGATCCCGGTGGCCCGGGCCACCAACCTGGTACGCACCTTGGAGTTCTTCAAGGATGAGGGTCTGTTTGTAGTTGGTTTGGACGGTCGAGCCAAGGACAATGTGGCCGGGCTTCCGGTGGCGACCTCCGGCCTGGTACTGGTGGTCGGGTCGGAAGGTAAAGGCCTGGCCCGCCTGACCCGCGAAGCCTGCGACCTGACCGCGGCCATCGAAATCCAGGCCGCCACTGAATCGCTCAACGCCGCCGTGGCCGCCGGCATTGCGCTGTACGAGGTAGCCAAAGCCCGCCGCCAGCCAAGCCCAGCAGAGTGACCGGCCCACCCCTCAGTCCAACTTGAGGTCGGGGCGCGAGGCTGAGCTTTGGCACAGTCCGGCCTAACTGAGTTAGTCAGGGTGGGAGCCGTCGGTCAAGGGCAGCTCGTCGGTGTTTTCCAGGATTAGTGATTCCTCGTCGCGGCGGTGACGCAAGATCGAGTCGATGTAGTTCTGGACAGCCTCAGCCATAGGCACATGGCGGTTTTGGTCTTGTGACATGAACCAGCGGTGGTCCAGAACCTCGTGGTAGATCTGAGAAAGTTCGAGTTTGCCGCGTAGCTCGGGCGGAACCGCCCGGACGGTCGGCTCGAATACGTCAGTTAGCCAGTTGTGGGCAACATAGTCCTCATCCAGGTCGCTTTGACCGGAAGAGGCGCGGTAGGTGTCCAAATCGTTGAGCAGCCGCCGGGCCTGGTTTTCCTGTACATCCAGGCCGGTCAAGCGGAAGAGGCGGCGCTGGTGGTGACCGGCATCGACCACCTGGGGTCTAATCCGCACAGCCGAACCGCTTTGGTTGGACACCATGGACAACTCGGCCACGTCGAAGCCCAGTTCATTCAATCGGTTGATGCGCTCTTCGAGGCGCCAAGGGGCGTCTTGATCAACCGTCTCCTCGGCGGTCAGCGCGGTCCAAAGTTGGTGGTAGCGATCAACCAAGAAGTCACCAATTGCCACCGGGTCAATGTCGCCCTCCAGCATCTGGCCGGCCTCAAGGTCCATCAGCTCACCGATCACGTTGACGTGGGCCAATTCGAGGTCGTAGAGCCGTTGACCCTGGGTCAGCTGCTCGTGCAGATCGCCGGTTTCAGCATCGACCAAATAGGCCGCAAAGGCGTGGGCGTCACGTCTAAACAAGGTGTTGGACAGTGAAACGTCACCCCAGTAAAAGCCAATCAAATGGAGGCGAACCACCAGCAGGGCCAGGGCGTCAAGCAGCCGGGTGGCAGTCTCCGGTCTGAGACGTTGGGCCAGTAAGGCCCGGTACGGCAATGAGAATCTCAGGTGTTGGGTGACCAAGGCCGCGCCCAGGTCCTCGCCGTCCTGGCTGCTGCGACCGGCCACCACCGCCACTGGCTCGACACTAGGCTCGTTTAGTCCCTTGAGGTCTTTGAGCAACTGGTATTCGCGCCGAGCCACCGACTCGGTGATCTCTTTGACAGCCAAAACCCGGTCAGATAGGCGCACAAATCGCACCACATGTCGCGAAATACCTCGCGGCAAGGCCACCACCACCGAATCTGGCCACTCCTCCAGCGGCAGATCCCAGGGCAGGGAGAGCAGGGCCGGGTTCGGCTCGGCCGCGGTGATGGTCAGAGGTCCAGGCACCAAAAACGCCGTCCTACTGTCTTAGACGCGGCGGCCTCACCGCCGGCTGGCCGGCCAGCCCAGGGCGGGACCGCGCGCCCGGTTGTACTTGTCTGTTGCTCCTAGCCGTCCAGCCGTTCACCGCTGGCGGAGGAGAAGGTGTGTTGGGCGCCGGGGTTGATCGCTACGTAGACCGCTTCGCCCTTCTTGGGCACTGAGCGTGGGTCCACCCTGGCAATCAGCTCGCCACCTTGCAACGTAGTAGTCTCCGGGTCATCGCCAATAATCGAACCGTAGGCGTAGGCATCCGAACCCAGCTCTTCGACAATGTCGATTTGGACCGGGATGGACCCTGGGGCCTGCTTGTCTGACACCGTCACGTTCTCAGGCCTAAAGCCCAAAGTGACCTTGCCTACATCGGCCGGGGTTAACCCCGCCACAACGGCCGGGGCCAGCGGCAACTGGGCGCCGCCCACCTGGGCTGAGTCTCCAGTCACCGGGAAGGTACCAAGGTTCATGGCCGGCGAGCCAATAAAACTGGCCACGAAAACGTTACCTGGCGTGTCATACAAGGTCAGCGGCGTGCCAACCTGTTGCAGCAAACCATCTTTGAGCACCGCGATGCGGTCACCCATGGTTAGAGCCTCGGTCTGGTCATGGGTGACGTAAACCGTGGTGACGCCTAGCCGCCGCTGCAATGAGGCAATCTGGGTGCGGGTCGAGACACGTAGCTTGGCGTCGAGGTTCGACAGCGGCTCATCCATCAAAAAGACCCGCGGCTGGCGCACAATTGCCCGGCCCATGGCCACACGTTGGCGCTGGCCGCCGGATAGAGCTTTGGGCTTGCGGGCCAAATATTCGGTCAGGTCGAGAATCTTGGCGGCCTCTTCGACCCGCTGGCGGATCTCCGCCTTGGGCATACCAGCGATCTTGAGGGCAAAGCCCATATTGTCGGCCACTGTCATATGCGGGTAAAGGGCGTAATTCTGGAAGACCATGGCGATATCGCGGTCCTTTGGTTGGACGTCGGTGACATCGCGTTCGCCAATCAGAATGCGGCCGTCGTTGACTTCCTCCAGGCCAGCCAGCATACGCAACGAGGTTGATTTGCCGCAGCCCGAAGGCCCAACCAAAACCAGGAATTCGCCGTCTTCAATGTGGAGGTCGAGGTGGTCAACGGCGGGAGTCTCAGAGCCCGGATAAATCCGGGTGGCTCCATCAAAAGTTACAGTCGCCATTTACTTGTCATCCCTTCACCGGCAGGTACGTGCCGGACGATCCGTTGTGAAGGCGTCACCTACTTGGCGACACACCTGCTCAGCCGTTGAGCATTGGAGGCCATGATTCCACACCAGGACTGGTCGCAAAAGGGACCTTTTCGCTGGTACGCAGATTTGAGACGGCCGATGCCGGGCCGCGTCCCAAGCCCAAAGCCTTACGCCGGTGCGGCGCGTCCTACTGCCGTCGGTTGCGTCCCACGGGACTGGTCCGCCAGCCGCCTAGGTCACCAGCCGGCACCAACCTGGATCTTGCCGGTGAAGCCGCCGCCCTTTTTACCTGGGTAGAAGTAGAGAATACCGGTGGCGTTGTCCCGGCCTAGAACGTCGTTTATCCGGTCGCCGTTCAGGTCCGCCCCACCGATCAAGGCGTAAGCATTCCAGCCGTGGCCAACTTGACGTTTGCCTGAGAATCCGCCTTTGCCGTTGCCGGCGTAGAGGAAAAGGTAGCCATCCGGGTCAATACCGAGAATGTCGGCTTTGCCGTCACCGGTCAGGTCGCCGCCGGGAACCAATTGGAAGCCCAGCCAACCGTAACCAACTTTCGGATAGGGGGATTTGAAGCCGCCTTTGCCGTTGCCGGCGTAAAGGAAGAGATCGCCGCTGGACTTATTGACAGCCAGCAGGTCGGGGTTGCCATCGGAGGTTAGGTCACCACTGGGGATGACGTTGTAAGCCGACCAGCCATGGCCAATTTGGACCGGGTTGGTTAGGTAGCCGTTGCCGCGGCCGGCAAAGAGATACATATTGCCAGCCGCGTCCATACCGAGCAGGTCGTTGCGGCGGTCGCCATTCCAATCGCCTGGGGCGTACATGGTGACGCCTTGAAAACCAGTGCCAACTAGCAGCGGGCTGCCCAGCCGGCCGTTGCCCAAGCCGGGGAAGACCAATAGGCCGCCGTCTGAGGCCCTGACCGCCACCACGTCAGCCCGGCCGTCGCCGGTCAGGTCCGGGCTCAAGATGATCTGGCTCATAGACGGGATGTAGATGGGCGGTGGTGGCGGAGTCGGAGGGATGTCGCCCAGCTTCGCCAGGGCCGCCTGGACATTCAAGATGCCATAGCCGGTGTTGTTGTTGTGGGAGCCGTTGCCCTTGGCCGTAGCGGTCAAGACGCTGGCGACTTGGGCCGGAGTCAGGCTCGGGCTCAGACGCAGCACAATGGCGGCGGCAGTCGCCACTAACGGTGCGCTAAACGAGGTGCCGTCCTGGTAGGCCCAAGAGTTTTGCGTAAAGGTGGCAACCGAAACACCTGGGGCGGCAATGTCGACAGCCGAGTTGTAGGTTGAGAAACTAGCCACGGCACCAGCTGAATTGGTTGCCGCCACTGAAATGACTGGGGCATAGGCCGCTGGGTAAACCACAGGGTTGGCCACGCCGTTGATCGAGGTGTTGCCGTAGTTGCCGGCGCTGGCCACCACCACCACGTTCTTGGAAATGGCATAGTCAACGGCAGCCTGGAAGTTGGAGGGCATGGCCGTACCGGTGAAGCCCAACGACATGTTGATCACCCGAGCACCGCCCGTATCAACCGCGGCGTAAATCGAGTTGATAATGGCCGTGTCTGTCATCAGCTGGGTCGAAGCACTGGAAACCTTGTAGACAATGACCTTCTGATCCCAGCCGGCACTGGCCAGCAAAGTGCCGTTATTAGTGCAGCCGCCCATCAAGCCGGCAGTGGCCGTGCCGTGATAGGTGACCCCGTCGCTGCCCATGTTGGTTGGGTTGACGTTGGTGTTGTTGTCGCCGTAGTTGTAGCCGGCCACGATCTGGCCGCATTGGGCATCGGGGTGGTTCATCTGGAAGCCAGTGTCAATATCTGCGATTGGCGCCATTGACGACTGGTTGGCCACCGTCAGAGCCGGCCAGGCACCTTGGAAGTTGGCGCCGCCAGCGCCGGTGAAGTAGGCGTACTGGTTGGCTAGGGCCGGGTCATTTGGGTTCCCGGCGTACATCGGCTCGGCCGTGAAGCCATAGTCAACTGCCTCAACTAGGCCGGCATTGACCAGTTCGTCCGCGACCGCTTGCGAAGTGCCGACGTCACTGGTGGTGATTTCCATGGTGACGTCGCGCTGGCCGCCCCCGTCTAGATCGGCTTCACCCAGTCTGGGTGAATTAGTGACCTCCGCCACCTTCTGCTCGATCTGGTCCTGGCTGACTCCATCGGCCGGGATCAGGACGAGCCGTTCGCCATCAACATTGGCCTCATCGGGGTCCAAGGCAGGACCATCGGCGCTGGCGGCCGGGCTCGGGGCAGCATAGGCCAGGTTGTCGCTTTCGAGGGCAAGAGGCGCCACCACTACGGTCAGAGCGACGATAACCGCGACGTGGGCAAATCGAGTTTTGAAGCGAACCACTAGCGAGTCTCCATTTCGGTCCGGGGGCTGTCGCGTGGCATCTGAAACGTTACGTGTAGACCCTATCGAATCCAAGTGCCGAAGAGTATTCCTCCCAGGGAGAAAGCGGTTAGTACTGGAGCACCAAAAAGCCCAGGAATTGGCACATTTCGGCCGGGTCCTGGACCCTGAATTGGGCCGCAGTTGTGCCCGGACCTACTCTGATTGAGACATCGGTCGCCTCGAGGGTTCGCAGCGCTAGCTCGTCAGTGACATCGTCGCCGGCAAAAGCCACCACCGAGACGTCAAGATCGGTTCGCAGCTGGCGTAGCGCGCCGGCTTTGCCGGCCGGTACAACCGAGATCTCAACCACGTTTTTGCCAGCTAAGACGTGGCCTTGCAACTCCCGGCCCAAGTCCTCCGCCTCAGCCGAGATGCGGGCGGCGGTGCCGGCATCGGACACCAGGCGAGTGTGCAAAACGTGGGCGAACGGTTTGTGCTCTACCCAGGCGCCGGCTGGTTTGCCCGCGGTCACAACCAGTTGTTCAAGTCCTTGTTCAATCTGCTCCAGGCGCTCTTGCTGAGCGGGGCTGAGCTCCTGGGGGATCAGGCAGAGGTGCTGGTCTTTGACCTGGCCAAATTCTGCCCCATGGGAGCCGGCCAAATGAGTGCCCTCTGGTGGCAGCGCCAGTCTGGCCAGGTCATTGATGGGGCGGCCGGAAACCAGGGCCAGTTGCAGTGAGGGCACTTGGGCCAGGGCGTGAAGTGCCTTGGCGCCGGCCGGCAGAACGCGGGAGTCCTCCGGGTCGTCAACCAGTGGCGCTAGGGTGCCGTCGAAATCCAAGGCCAGCAAGGCCCGCTGGGCCCGGGTCAGGCGATCAGCCGCAGTTGACCACCAGGCCGCTGGCGTCACTGGATTTCCTGAGGTGGAAAGACCTCGGGAGCCAAGGCGTGCAAGAAGGAGCCAGCCCAAGCGTTGACGTCATTGGTCATGACGCGGCGGCGCAGGGCATGCATGCGGCGGCGTTGTTCGCGCGGCGTCATGTTGACGGCCTGGACAATGGCGGATTTCAGGCCGTTGATGTCATGTGGGTTGACCAAAACGGCTTGCTTCAGTTCCGAGGCCGCGCCGGTGAATTCCGACAAGACCAAAGCGCCGCGGCCGTCAACTCTAGTAGCGACATACTCCTTGGCCACCAGATTCATACCGTCGCGTAGGGCCGTGACCAGCATGACATCGGCCGCCAAATACATCGCCGCCATCTCTTCGAGACCCCGGTTTTGATGCAAGTAGTGGATGGCTGGTGAGGCCAGAGTGCCGAAGTCGCCTGTGATCCGGCCAACGGTGGTTTCGACTTCCTTTTTCAAACGCCTATAGGCGCTGACATTGCCGCGCGACGGGCTGGCTACTTGAACCAGGACAACCCCCGGCATGGGCAGGCGGTCTTCTCGCAGAAGCTCTTCATAGGCCTTCAAGCGGTGCGGGATGCCTTTGGTGTAGTCGAGCCTATCAACGCCAAAAAGGATGGCGTCAGGGTTGCCCAGCTCGGCCCTGATTTCTCGCGCCCTGGCCTGAACGCGCGAGCTGCGGGCCAGCGCGTCAACGGCCCCAGAGTCGATCGAAATGGGGAAGGCCATGGCTTGGACGTGCCTAAGCGCGCCGTTTTGACCGGGCACCATGATGGACTGGGAGCGAGTGGTCAATCCGGTGACGCGACGGACACAGCTTCTGAAGTTGGCCGCGTCCTGCGGCCGCTGGAAGCCCAGAATGTCGGCACCGAGCAGCCCCATCAGGATTTCGCGCCGCCAAGGTAGCTGGGCGAAGAGGGCCTCGGGCGGGAAGGGAATGTGGTTGAAGAAACCGATCCGGACATCGGGGCGGATCTCGCGAATCATGGCCGGCACCAACTGGAGCTGGTAATCATGGACCCAGACCACACCGTTGGGGGCTACTACCTCGGCTGTGGCCTCGGCAAAACGGCGGTTGACCTGCCGGTAGGCCTCATGCCACTCGCGGTGATAGGACGGCTGGGCGATGACATCGTGATAGAGCGGCCACAGCGTCGCGTTGGAGAAGCCTTCGTAGTATTCGGCGATTTCCTGTTCACTGAGCGGCACCGAGAACGATGTCACGCCGTCAACCGTGATTGGGTCGAAGACCACATCGGCCGAGCCGGGCCAGCCGACCCAGGCGCCCCGGTGGGCTTTTAGGGCCGGTTCCATGGCCGTAACTAAGCCGCCGGGCGACCGTCCGGTGGTAACAGAACCGTCGGGATTTGTGGTCACGTCAACCGGAAGCCGGTTGGCAGTCACCACCAGGTCAAACTGGCCAACATTCAATTGATGCTCCTACCGCCGGGTGGGCCGCGTCCATCGTGGCGCTACGCGCGGCTGTGACCACAGCCTCAGGGGAAGGTGTCGTCAACCGCCGCCCTCGCTGCTGGTATCTGTCACCAGCTGCTTAAGTCATGGTACTCCATCGCCTTGACTCAGCCGGTGGCACAGCCAGACTTGGTGGCCAATGGGCGCGGCCCAGTCCACCTGAGGTGGCGACGTGGCATTGTGGAAGCGGTACAGCGGCCGCCAACAGCGAGGAGCAAGTATGACCGAGCCAGCGGTCGTGATAAAAGACCTAGTGGTGGTGCGCTCCGGTCGAGTGGTGCTGCCCGGATTATCGATGGAGGTCCCAACCGGACAGATTGTCGGGTTGCTAGGACCATCAGGCGGTGGCAAGTCAACCCTGATGCGGGCCATTGTCGGTGTTCAGATCGTCAAATCCGGCCAAGTCACGGTGCTGGGCCGGCCGGCCGGAAACGCCGACTTGCGCCGCCAAGTTGGCTACATGACCCAGGAGCCGTCGGTCTACAAAGACCTGACAATCCGGGAAAACCTGAGTTACTTTGGCGCCCTGATGGGAGCTGGTGCCAAACAGGTCGAAGCCGTTATCGAGCGAGTCCGTCTGGCCAGCCACGCCCATCAGACAGTGGCCAATCTCTCCGGTGGGCAGCTATCAAGGGTCTCGCTGGCGGCCGCCTTACTAGGCCAGCCCAAATTGCTGGTGCTAGACGAACCAACAGTTGGACTGGACCCGGCCCTGCGACGCGATTTGTGGGATCTGTTTCGCCAGCTGGCGGCGGAAGGTGTGACTCAGCTGCTTTCCAGCCACGTCATGGATGAGGCCGCCCGCTGCGACCGGCTGGTCCTGCTGCGCGAAGGCCGAATTCTGGCCGACGGCACTCCAGATGGCATTTTGGCCAAAACCGGTGCGACAGATATCGAGGCAGCTTTCCTGGCCCTGGATGACGGTGCTAGGCGGGAAGGTGATCAGTTATGACCGGCCGCAGCACTCTGGCCACCACCCGCCGTGTGCTCAGCCAGCTGAAACACGACCGGCGCACTATTGCCCTAATCATTGTGGTGCCGTGTGTCATTTTGGGTCTGATCGCTTGGATGTTTCACGGTCAAACCGTGCGCGGTCCTACCGGCCCGCCTGTAATTGACCAGTTTGGGCCCATGCTGTTGGCCATTTTCCCAGCTGTCATCATGTTCCTGGTGACCTCGGTAGCGACTCAACGCGAGCGCACCAGCGGCACACTCGAACGGCTTATGACCACGCCGTTGGCCAAGGCCGATTTTGTCTTTGGTTATGCCATTGCTTTCGCCATTGCCGCAGCCGTGCAGGCCACCGTGGTGACCACTTGGGCGGTTTGGGTTTGTGGCATGAACGTCAAAGGTCATGTCTGGGAAGTCGTCGTTATCGCAGTGCTGGACGCCGTACTTGGATCGACCCTGGGCCTGGCTGCCTCATCGCTAGCTCGGACTGAATTTCAGGCAGTGCAGATGATGCCGGCCATCATCATCCCTCAACTGGTGGTTTGCGGTCTGGTAATGCCGCGCCATCAGATGCCGCAGGTGCTTCAGTGGATTTCCGATGTGGTGCCGTTCACCTACGCCATTGAGGCCACCAATAAGGTCGCTGTGGCTGGTCAGTCCCTGGTTGATGCTGGCGGAGATGTCCTGTTGGTTTTGGCCTTTGTCGCCCTGGCGCTGGGCATTGGCGTGGCCACGCTCAGGCGGCGCACACCCTAAGGACGCTTGGCGAAGCGATCGAGCAGCGTTGTGTCGCCGGAGACGATCAGCAGGTCTTGGGGTGAAATCCGGGTTTGTGAGGTGGCGTATTCGAAGTCGTGGCCAGGCGATTTGACGCCAATCACATGGACGCCATACTTCTTTTGGATCTGGGATTGGGCCAAGGTAAAGCCAATGGTCTCCTTAGGCGGATGCATTTTGACCACGGTGAAGCCGTCCTCGAATTCGATGTAGTCCAGCAACCTTCCGGAAACTAGGTGGGCGACCCGTTCGCCGGCATCGGCCTCCGGCAAAATCACCTGGTGGGCGCCAATTCGGCGCAGAATGCGGGCGTGTTCAGAGGACACCGCTTTGGCCCAAACTTGCCGTAACTCCAAGTCGACCAGATTTGAGGTGATCAAAATCGAGGTCTCCAACTGGGTGCCAACCCCAACTACGGCCACCGGGAAGTCGCGCGCGCCGAGCTGCTCAAGAGCGTCGGGGTTGGTGCAATCGGCCTGCACCATTGGCAGGCGACCGGACCAGCGCCGGATCACCTCAGGGTCCGATTCGGCCACCAGGACATCGCGGCCCAGTCGCTCGACTGTCAGGGCTAGACGTGAGCCAAAACGGCCCAGGCCAATGACCAAGACGGCGCCGTCCGTTGGCACTTGGGCCTCAGCCGGAATGGTGTTGGTGGTTTGGTCCATGGTCGTTCCTTTTCGTCGCTGGTGGGCAATAGCTGGCTTTGACTGACAGGGGCTATCCAATCATTGGGCGTTCCTCCGGCAGGCGGATCAGCCGGCGCCGGTTTGACAGCGCCACCGATGCGGCAATGGTTATGGTGCCTAGGCGGCCAGCCAACATCAAAGCGACCAATACAAGTTTGCCAATGGCGGGCAATGTGGCTGACAGTCCGGTCGAAAGACCGCAGGTGGCAAAGGCTGAGATGGCTTCGAAGATGACGTAGTCGAGCGGGCCAACGCCCAGTAGTGACAAGGCGAAGGCCGCACTGACAACGAAGAAGACGCCGGCCACTGCCACGGTGATGGCGATGCGCAGGACTGATGGGTCGATCCTGCGGCCAAAGGCTTCCATATCCCTATCGCCTCTGGACTCGGCCAGGATGGCCAGTAGCATGACCGCCAGAGTTGTCACCTTGATGCCGCCTGCGGTCGAGGCCGAACCCCCGCCAACGAACATCATGGCCTCTTGGACCAAAATGGTGGCGGGCCGTTCATGAGCCAATGTCCAGGTGGAAAAGCCGCCAGAGCGAGTGTTGATCGACGCAAAGACGGTGTTGAGCAGAGTATCGGGGGTCGATACTGAGCCCAGCGTGGCCGGGTTGGTCCATTCAGTAATGGAAATGACAACGACGCCGAAGACCAGCACAGCCAGGGAGAAGCTCAGTGTCAGTTTGGTGTGCAGGTTCCAGCGAGAGGGGTGTCTCAAGTGGCGTGTCACGTCGATGATGACGGGGAAGCCAAGTGAGCCAACTAGGACACCCAGGCCCAGCGGCACCAGCACCCACCAGTCGCCAAGATGCGGCACCAGGCCGTGTTGGGTGGGCGCCAAACCGGCGTTGTTGAACGATGAGACAGAGTAAAAGACGCCATGCCAAATCGCTTTGGGCCAAGTCTCGCCGGCTGCGGCGAAGCGTGGGATCAAGATCAGGGCAATTATGACCTCAGCCACCAGGGAGATGACGGCAACGCCCCTGACCAGCAGGCCAACCTCGCCCAGGCGGTTTGAACCCCTTTCTGAGGCGATCATTAGCCTGGAACGCAGTCCCAGGCGACGCATCGTTACCAGCGACAGGATTGAACTCAACGTCATGATGCCCAGTCCGCCAATTTGGATGCCCACCAGCATGGCTGCTTGGCCAAAGGAGGACCAGTATTCGGCTGTGTCGACTGAGGTCAGCCCGGTGACGCAGACCGAGGATGTGGCTGTGAACAGGGCGTCGATGAAATGCGCGGCGCGGCCGGATTGGGTCGAAATCGGCAGCCACAGCACCAAGGCCACCAGCAGGACCAATGAGGTGAAGGTCAATATCGCCAAGCGGGGTGGCGACATTTGCCGCAGGCGCTCTCTAAAGCTGCGTCTGGGCGCCTGGCCTTCTACTGCGTTGGCACGCATGGCTTCACACTACTCACACCAGTCACTAGAGTGTGCATCTGTAACAATGATTACTCCAACGCAGGCACCGAACGAACGGCAATCATGAAAAGAGACCGGCAACAGTTTTACACCGTGGCCGAGGTGGCTGAGACCATGAGGGTGTCCGGCATGACCATCTACCGCTTGATCCGTGCCGGTGAGCTCCGGGCCCTGCGCGTTGGCCACTCCTACCGGGTGCCGGAAGAAGCCCTCAACGAGTACTTGGATTCGACTGCCCAGTTCCTGACCAACGAACAGGCCGAGGGGGCCTAGAAGGCACCCCGAAGCTTGGCACCTAGGTTCGGCCAAGTACCGGATCGTGCAGCTGGGGCCAGCCTCCAAGCCACTGACAGTTCCCGGTTCCAAGACTCGGGTAGAATGCCTATTTGGTTTAGCTGGCCGGCCGTCTCGCCCAGGTGAGCGGCTGGCCTGGACAATTCACCACACTGAGAGGACCGCATGGGTTCGGTTATCAAGAAGCGCCGCAAGCGGATGGCCAAGAAGAAGCACCGCAAATTGCTGCGCAAGACCCGCCACCAGCGCCGCAACAAAAAGTAGCGACCGGCGTTCTGCCCATCTCAGATTCTGGCTGGCTAGGTCTGGCCTGGCTCGACGAAGCGGCACAGCTCGGCGGACACTTGATCACCTAGCCGATGGCGCATTGTGGCCACGGCCTTTGGGTTCTGGTCAACCATGACAAAGCGGCGGTCAAGTGCCCCCGCCACCGCGCCGGTGGTGCCAGAGCCGGCAAAGCAATCCAACACCCAGTCTCCAGGATTTGATGATGCCTGGATGACGCGACGCAGCACCCCTTCAGGTTTTTGGGTGGGGTAGCCGGTTTTTTCTTTGCCGGTGGGCGAAACGATGGTGTGCCACCAGACATCGGTGGGCAACTTGCCCAAGGCCGCCTTCTCCTCAGTCACCAGGCCAGGGGCCATATAGGGTTCGCGGTCAACGGCCTCGGCGTTGAAGACGTAGCTGGTTGGATCCTTGACGTAAACCAGGATGTTGTCGTGTTTGGCCGGCCAGCGGCGCTTGGTCCGCCCGCCGTAGTCGTAGGCCCAAATGATCTCGTTTAGAAACGACTGGCGGCCAAAGAGCTGATCCAGCGCCACTTTGGCGTAGTGGACCTCACGGTAGTCCAGATGCAAATAGAACGTTCCGTCAGCTGCCAGCAGACGCCAAGCCTGCTCCAGTCGCGGCCACAAGAAAGCCCAATAGTCGGCAAAAACATCGTCAAAGTGGTGGACTTGGCCGGGCACAGTGGCATAGGTGAGACCGCGAAACCCAAGGCGCTGGCCGGCATCAGACAGCTCGGTTTTGACACTCTGACGTCGCTGGACCCGGCCGGTGTTAAACGGCGGGTCGATGTAGATCAGACCAAAAGCCGCGTCCGGCAACCGTTCTAACACCGGCAGGTTGTCTGCCTGGATGACCAAGTTGGGACCGTCGGGCCGCCAGGCCGCGGCCGCCTTCAAAGCTGAGGCATTGCGGGTCATGGCCTGGGGCCTTACCGGCCGGACCACAACCGACCCAGCCGGCGCCAGATTTGCCGCGTGACCAGCCAGAAGGCCCAAACCGTGCCCATCGAATAGACAGTTCGAACTGAGCGGCGCACGGCTCGGCGCCTGGCCCTGAACTCCCGCACCGGCCAGGCTGAGCGGGCGCAATAGCGCCTCAAACGCCGGTCGGGGTTGATACCGCAGGGGCTGCCCACCAGCGACAGCATTGGAATGTCATTGGCTGAATCGCCGTAGGCGAAGCTGGCCGCCAGGTCCAGCCCGCGCTCGGCGGCCAGTTCTTCAACGGCCGTGGCCTTGGCCGGACCGTGCAGCAGGCCACCGACCAGGCGACCGGTGTAGCGGCCGTCGATCCGCTCACCAATTGTGCCGCGAGCGCCGGTGGCGCCGATCCTGTCGGCAATGGTCTCAACTACTTCTGCCGGGCTGGCCGAGATCAGCCAGACCTCGTGGCCCAAGGCCAAATGCTTATCGATCAGGTCTTTGGCGCCGGGGAAAATCCGGGCAGAAAGGACCTCATCCCAGACATGCTCGGCGACTGATTCCATTACGGTCACCGGTTTGCCCGCAATCGCCTCCAGTGACTTGGTTTTGGTGGCTTCAACCCCGGCTTCAGACTCGCCAAATAGGACGTAGCGCAGGTTGATGCGGAAAAACCGGGCGACGTCCCTCAGCGAAATGACGCCGCGCTGTTTCAGGGCCACGCCCAGGTGGAACAGGCTGGCGCCGCGCAGGACGGTGTTATCGACATCAAAAAAGGCGGCCACCTGCTGGCCGTGGCCGGCCGGGGTGGGTAATTGCGCCTGTGACATCGTCCCCCAGTATGGCTTACGCCCGGCGCCAAAGGCGAACGCCAGGGTGGTATTTGACCGATGCCGGGGCTTACTTGACACTGGGCCTATGGCATCTGGCGACCTCACCATCATTCATCTGCTTCGTCACGGCGAGGTCGACAACCCCACCGGAGTGCTCTATGAGCGGCTGCCCGGTTTCAACCTTTCCAACAACGGCCGGGCCATGGCTGAGCTGGCGGCCGCCCACCTGGCCAAACCCGGCGGCCGCACCATCACCCAGTTGTATGTCAGTCCCTTGGACCGGGCCCAGCAGACTGCCCAGCCAGTCGCTCAGGCCCTGGGCCTAGAAATCCAAACCGAACCGGATGTAATTGAGGCCCAAAGCGATTTCGTTGGCACAGTAGTTGACCTGCCGCATCTGATCCGGCCAAAAGCCCTGATCAAGCTGCGCAATCCGCGCCGGCCAAGTTGGGGCGAGCCGTTCGAGCAAATCGCCGCCAGAATGCTGGGCGCGATTGGCCGGGCTCGTCAGGCCGCACAGGGCCAGGCGGCCGTAATTGTGTCCCACCAATCCCCGATCTGGCGGGCCCGGCTCAAAGCCGAAGGCCGGCCGGTTTGGCCCATGCCGCGGGGACGGGCCTGCTCCTTGGCCTCGGTCACTTCATTGACCTACGAAGCAGACAAACTAGTTGAGGTTGGCTACGCCGAACCGGCGGCCCAGCTGCTGCCTGAAAAGCTGCGTTAGGGCTGATAGGTCAGCCGCAGGAGACCTGGGCCAAGCGGCTGTAGGCCTGACCTCTACTTGTCGCCCTGGCCCGATCCGCCCTGGCCGCCATTAGGTTTGCGGTTCTTGCGCTGCTGCTCGGCGATGCGACGGAGGAACTCGGGGTCGTCATCGGGCGCCAAGGGAGCGGCCGGCCGGCGCGGTCTGGGGCGGCGAGGCTTGGCAATCTTGGCCACCAGCAGCCAGGCAATAGCGCCAACGTACGGTGTCAGCAGCACAATCATGGCGATCCAGGCCAACTTAGGCACGGATGTACGTTCAACCTCGTCGTCTTGCACGCAGTCGATCAGCGCGTACAGCAGCAAAGCCGCCGGCAAGACAAAGACAAAAACGATCCGGACCACGCTGCTAGCCTATCGGCTGCGGCCGCGGCGGGTTATGTGCCAGTCCCCTGCCAGTTGGGTCAGGCCGGCCAGAGACCCAGATTGGCTAGGGCCAAGCCCAAAATGAAGGCGTAGGCCAACTGGACCACGCCGGTACCTTTGAGCACGGTGACAAGTTCTTCTCCGGTGGCGTCGTTGTAAACCGCGCCGGCCAACCGGGCCGTGGGCACAGCCATTACCAGGGTGGCCAGGACGTGCCAGCGACCCACCGCCATCACCACTACTAGGGCCATGGCCAGCCACATCTCCAGCTGGTAAACCAACCGAGCCCGTTCGTCACCCAATTTGACTGCCAGAGTGCGCTTACCGGCGGCCGCGTCAAGATCCAGGTCGCGCAGGTTGTTGGCCATCAAAATGGCGCAGGCCAACAGGCCCATGGCCACTGCCGCCACGATGCCACGCCAGGTCAACATCGAAAACTGGACGTACAAAGTGCCAAGCGTGGCGACCAAACCAAAGAAGATAAAGACCATGACATCGCCCAGGCCGGCGTAGCCGTAGGGACGTGGGCCGCCGGTATACAGCCAGGCCGCCACCACGCAGGCACCGCCAACTGCGGCCAGCCACCACAGCCCGGTCAAGTAGCACAGGTAGATACCAGCCAACCCGGCCACGGCGAAGCTAAGCCAGGCCGCCGCCTTGACCGTCCCAGCCTTGGCCGCGCCGGAGCCCACCAACCGCCTAGGTCCGTCTCGTTCCTGGTCGGTGCCACGCACGCCGTCCGAATAGTCGTTGGCATAATTGGCGCCAACCTGCACGGCTACGCCCACTAGCAAAGCCAGTCCGGCCAGGGCCCAATTGGGTGTCCCGATCTGCCAGGCGGCCCCCACCCCAACCACAACCGGGCTGATGGCTGCCGGCAGAGTTCGCGGGCGCGCGCCTTCAACCCAGTCCTTCAGATTTGCCACGCAGGCTACCCTAACCGTTCCAGGCCACCGGCGTCCTGCAACTGCTGGGCCAGGCCGGCGGCCGCTAGCCGGTCGGGTTTGCCAGCGGCGTTCAGCGGCACCCCTTGCACGATGCCGAGTCCTCGCGGCGCCCAGACCGCCTGACCTTGGGTTTTGGTCCAGTGGCGGAGGGTTTGAAGGCTGAGTGGGGCACTTGGCACGACCAAGGCAACTACGGCCTGGCCCCAGTGTTGGTCTGCCACTGCGGTGACAACCACTTGGGTCACATCTGGGTGGTTGGCCAGGACCTGCTCTAGTAGTTCCGGGGCCAGTTTGTAGCCGCCGGTTTGGATGACGTGGTCGGCCCGGCCCAGGACTTCGATCCGGCCGGTCTGGTCGATTCGGCCCAAATCTGAGGTCAAAAACCAGCGCTGGCCGTCCTGGTCGACCCTGAAACCATCTGAGGCCCTGAGCTTTGCGCCGGACCCGACGTAACCCAAGGCCAGCATGGGCCCAGTGACCTTGAGGATGCCGTCAGCTGACGGGCCGTCGCTTTGCCCGGCCAGGCCAACCCGGGCGCCGGCAATGGCAAAGCCGTCGTAGACAATGCCGCCGCATGTCTCGGCCATGCCGTAAGTCTGGATCAGGCGCAGTCCGTAGGTCCGGGCTCGGGCGGCCAGACGCTGCGGGGTCTGGGCGCCGCCCACCAAAACAGCGGTGAAACCAGCCAGAGCCTCGACGGCGGCCGGAGATTCCAGCAACCGGTTGAGCTGGGTTGGCACCAAGGAGACATAGCGCCGGCCGGAACCCATAGCATCGGTCGCCTCGACAAAGCTTTGGGCGCCAAATGAGCCGGCCAAGGCGGTCGGAGCCCGTCCGGCCAGGACGGCCCGGGCCACCACATTCAGGCCTGCAATCTGACTGGTGGGCAGGGCCAGCAGCCACTGACCAGGGCCACCGACGGCCTCAGCGCTAGCCTGGGCGCTGGCCCGCACGGCAGCGGCGGTCAGGGCCACCAATTTTGGTTGGCCGGTCGAGCCCGATGACTCGACCATGACACCGGCACCGGCAGGCCAAGCCAGATCAGCTGGCCAGCGCGGGGGCACCACGGCCAGGGGGCCGGGATGGTCAGGATCCAGCACCTGCTCTAGGGCTCGTACCAGGTCATCGAGATCGCCCGGCCGAACCACCGAGGTATCTCCCTGGCGGCCGGAGGGATCCGGCCCAGGCCCGACTGACAGATTTGAGGCCACAGGCCAAACCTAGCCCAAGCCTTCTGGCCCAACGCTGCCAGCGACGAACTGGCGCCGCGCCGGACCTGGGGCGGGACCTGCCGCTGGCGGCGTACTAGCGTTGACGTGCCCCGGTTGCGCGGCCGGCCGGCCGGCTGGTCACATAACTCAGTGAAGGGTCACACCAAATCAATGATTGCGCGTCTTCCCCTCAGAGCTGTATCCGGGGTTGCCATCGCTGTCTTGGCCGTAGGTACGTTGGTTGCGGGCTGCGGCAAGAAACCGGTCGATCCGGTACCGGCCAAGCCCAGAGTGGCGCCAACGATGCCGGCCCCGGCGCCCGAACCGGTCAGGGAGCTGCTTTGGCCACTGACCGCCATACCCGGGCCAATTGTCGAACGGCCGGCCCTGGCCGTCAAAATCGAGAACTCGCCGCAGGCCAGGCCGCAAGCCGGGCTGAACCAGGCCGATGTGGTCTGGGAGGAGGTTGTCGAAGGCGGCATCAGCCGGTTTGTGGCGGTTTTCCACTCCCAGCTGCCTGAGTCAGTCGGACCAATTCGATCAGTCAGACCAATGGACGGCCCTATCGCCGGGCCAACTGGCGGCCTGTTGGTCTTTTCCGGCGGCCAGAGCCGTTTCATTTCAATCGCCACCGAGGCCGGTCTCCAGGTCTTGGGGCATGATCAAGGCGCGGACGGTTTTTTCCGTGATCCGGGCCGGCGCGGTGAGCATTCGCTAATGGGCCGCCCGGACGAGTTTCTAGCCCAGGCCAACGCAGAACACCAGGCCCCGCCGGAACCGGAGTTCCAATTTGCCCCAAGCGCTGAAGAGGCTACTGCCGTGGTGGTTGGCAGCGCCGGGATGACAGTTGATATCAGGCTGTCTGGCTGGTCAAATCCGGGTTGGGATTGGGATGAGGCCCTAGGGGCTTGGCTGCGGCGGGAAGGCTCGGACCAAGCCACAGTTGAAGGTGGCCAGCAGATTATGACCACCAACCTGGTTGCACTCAAGGTTGAGGTTCGAATGGCCGGTGGCACCGACGCGGCCGGCAGCCAAATCCCCGAATCGATTATGGTTGGCTCCGGCCTGGCCTTGGTCGCCTGCGAAGGCAAGACTATGGACGCGACCTGGTCGAAGGAATCGGTCACGGCGCCGGTTGTGCTGACCAGCCCTGACGGCCAGCCGATCCTGCTGTCACCGGGTAACACCTGGGTCGAACTGGTGCCGGTGGGAGATGGCTCTTGGACCGTCAGCTAGCCGGTCGCAACAAGCCCCTTTGGCCGGCCGATCCTGCTGTCACCGGGTAACACCCAAGCCGAGCTGATGCCGGTGGTCGGCCGCGCCCGGGCTAGAGGATCTGCTTTCTGAACGGCTCCCATTGAGGCGGCCGGTGCTGCAAGAAGGCGTCACGTCCCTCGCGCCCCTCAGCTGTGCCGTAGGCCAATCGAGTTGCCTCCGCGGCGAACATTTGTTGGCCGGCCAGGCCGTCGTCTTCGAGGTTGAAGGCGAATTTGAGCAGCCTGATGGCCTGCGGCGACTGCCCGGCGATCAATCGCGCCCAGCCAATGGCGGTCGGCTCGACCTCGTCGTGGTCCACCGCCCGGTTGATCGCGCCCCAGGCCTCGGCCTGTTCGGCCGTGTAGGTCTGGGCCAGGAAGAAGATTTCCCGCGCTCGCTTTTGCCCTACCTGGCGAGCCAGCAGAGCGGCGCCGTAGCCGGCGTCAAAGCTGCCCACGGTGGCATCGGTTTGTTTGAACCGCCCATGTTGGCGGCAGGCCAAGGTCAAATCCGCCACTACCGCCAGCGAGTGACCGCCGCCGGCCGCCCAGCCGTCGACCACGGCGATTACGACCTTGGCCATAGTCCTGATCAGATGCTGGGCTTCGAGCACATGCAATCGGCCCGATGCCGCCTGCCGGGCTTGGCCAGACCTTTCACCTGGGAGCGGGTTTGGACTGGAGTCGCTGGTTGGCGGTTCTGCGCCGCCACTGGGCGGTTGTGGCTCGGCGCCGGCCGCGCCAATGCTGCCCGGTTGATCCGTAACTGGGTCGGTTCTGGCGTACTCGTAGCCACTGGTACCTCTGAAGCGCTGGTCGCCACCTGAGCAAAAGGCGTAACCCCCGTCTTTGGGGCTGGGCCCATTGCCAGCCAGGAGAACAGCCACCACATCTGGCACCTCAGCGGCGTGACGCAGTGTGGCGATGAGTTCATCAACGGTGTGGGGACTGAAAGCATTGCGGACCTCAGGCCGGTTGAAGGCAATGCGTAGCCAAGGGGCAGGTTGGCCATCTTCCCAGCCTCGGTGGTACGTCAGGTCGGTCAGATCCTCAAAGCCATCGACGCTACGCCAGGCGCTTGGGTCAAAGCCGTCGGAAACAGTGCCGGTCATGGGCCACAAGGCTAGCGCCGCGCCCCTTGCCCCGCGACTGCGAGCTCTGTCTGGCCCCCAACTCGCGAGTCCGAGCTTTGTCAGCAACTCTTGCTCGCGTGGTTGAGCCATGGCATGAAAAGGTCGGGGCGAAGCCAGGCTCGTTGTCTCGCGCCGTGTTTTGGGGCGATGCTGGGCATCGCCAAAAACACATGCCCGGAGCCAATCCCAGACAACAACCCAGGCCTCGCCCCTAGCCCCGCGACTGCGAGCCTTGACAGCACCTCTTGCTCGCGGGGTTGAGCCTTGGCATCACCATGCCCCTTGGCTGCTCGGCCGGATCTCCGGTGGCTGGGCTGCCTCGCTTTGCCTAGAGTGGATGGCTATGACGCCCGTCACCTTCGACTTGCCGCTGCGTACGCGCTTTCGTGGTTTGACCCGGCGCTACGGCATGGTTTGGCACGGCGAGGTTGGCTGGGCCGAATTCTCTCCCTTTGAGGAATACAACACGGACCAATGCCGGCCGTGGCTAATGGCCGCATTGGAGGCGGCGCACCAGCCCGCGCCGCCACCGCTGAGACGCCACGTCCCGGTCAACATCACTGTCCCGGCTGTTGGCCCAGAACAGGCTGCCGCGATAGTGGCCAGTTCGGGTGGTTGCCAAACGGCCAAAGTCAAGGTGGCCGAGCCAGGGCAAAGCATCGAGCAGGATGTCAATCGGTTGGCGGCGGTCCGCCAGGCGCTCGGCCCGTCCGGCAATATTAGGGTCGATGCCAACGGCGCCTGGACCACCGAGCAGGCCATTGACTACCTCAGCCGGCTCGACCGGGCGGCCGGCGGCCTGCAATACGCCGAACAACCCTGCGCCGGCGTCGAGGAACTGGCGACGGTGCGCCGCCGCACCAAAGTGCCGATCGCCGCTGACGAATCGATCCGCCAGGCAACCGATCCCTATTTGGTGGCTCGGCTCGAAGCCGCCGATGTGGTTGTGCTTAAAGTCCAGCCACTGGGCGGGGTGCGAAGCTGCTTGGATTTGGCCGCCGCCATTGGCCTGCCGGTGGTGGTGTCCTCGGCCGTTGAAACGGTGGTTGGGATAGCCCAAGGCCTGGCCCTGGCCGCCGCCCTGCCCAAGGCAGAGCTAGCCTGCGGCCTGGCCACCGGCCAACTCCTGGCCCAAGACCTGGCTAGGGACCTATTTCCAGTGGTCAATGGCCAGATCGAAGTGGCGCCGGCCCGGGTCGAACCGGACCTACTCAGACAGTCCCAAGCCGATCCGGCGACCAACCAACGCTGGCAGCGCAGGCTGGCCAAGGTCACGGCCCTCCCCGATCAAGGTCAAAGGCCATGAGCCGGTCAATAGTCCAGGCCCGGGCCCTGGTTGATGGTCTGATCCAAGGCGGCGTGCGCTGGCTGGTGATCTCGCCGGGCTCACGCAGCGCCCCTCTGGTCTATGCCGCCGCCCAGGCCGAGGCGGCCGGCCGCCTCGAGTGCTTGGTGCGAATCGACGAACGCGTTGCCGGTTTCGTCGCCATCGGGTTGACCTGGGCAAATGCCGGCACAGTGGCTCTTGTCTGCACCAGTGGCACGGCCGCGGCCAACTACCACCCGGCCGTCCTTGAGGCCTCGCATTCGGCCCTGCCTTTGGTGGTGCTGACGGCAGACAGGCCCCCAGAACTCCAGGGCGTGGGCGCCAACCAGACCACCGACCAGGTTGGCCTCTACGCCGGCGCCGTCCGGGCCAGTTTCGATCCCCAGATCGAGCAAGGTGCCAAAGCCTGGCGTGCGGCTGGTCGCCAGGCCGCCTTGGCTGCCCTGGGGCTGCGCTCGGCCTGGCCCGGACCGGTCCATATCAACACCCAGTTCCGCGAACCGCTGGTACCGGAAACCGACTGGTACCAAGGTTCGGCCTGGCCTGAGGAGGCCGATGCCGGAGCTCAGGTTTGCGGCCAAAGCTCCAGCTGGCGTGGTCAAGGCGGGCAGCTGGAAGCCCTCGAGCTGGCGCGGGGCCCAAACACTTTGGTAGTGGCCGGTGCTGGCGCCGGCCCGGCCGCCCGAACCTTGGCCGAACAGGCCGGCTGGCCGTTACTGGCCGAGCCTGAATCCGGATCTTGGGGTGGGCCAATGGCTATCACCGCTGGTCGTTTGCTGGTTGGCCAGCCGCCCGGCCTTGACATCTGGCTAGGACAGGAAATCGAGCGCCTAGTGATCTACGGGCGGCCGGTTTTGACCAGGCCAATCACGGCCATCGCAACGGGCGGCCGCCTTGAAGTAATTGGCGTGCATTCAGGTGGCGGGCCGTGGTTTGACCAGGGCCGGGCCGCCCAGCTGCTGGCCGGTTCAATCGAAGTACCCGGCGAGGCAACTGCGGGGGAAAATGCCTGGCTGAAGTCATGGCGGGCCGCCGGCCTAAGGGCATGGGCGGCCGTTGAACAACACTTGGCGGCCAAACCGCTCAGCGGACCGCTGGTGGCTGCGGCCGTGACCCGAGCATTGTCGACCGATCCCTTGGTGGTGAGCTCGTCCAGTGCCGTCCGTGACCTGGATTTGACGCCCCCAACTGGTGGCTCCATCTATGCCTTGCGCGGGTTAGCCGGCATCGACGGGACGGTCTCGGCCGCCACCGGCCTGGCCTTGGGGCTGGGCCGTCCGGTGACGGCGCTGCTAGGGGATTTGGCGCTATTGCATGACTGTGGCGGCCTGGCCGTCGGTTCGCTGGAGCGTGTGGCCGACCTGCGGCTGGTGGTGCTCAACGACCAGGGCGGATCGATTTTCGAGGCTCTCGAGGTGGGCCGGGAAGGCCTGCGCCCGGTTTTCGAACGGTATTTCGCCACGCCGCAAAACCTCGACCTGACCGCCTTGGCCACCAGTTTTGGTGCCGACCACCACCTGGCCGGGAGTTTGCCTGAACTAGAAGTCTTGCTAGCCGGGACCTGGTCAGGTCGCCAAATCATTGAGCTTCGGCTGGAGCGGTCGATTCGACATGATCTTGAAAAGCGCCTGCGCCAGGCGGCGGCGAGGGCCTTGGCCAATGAAAAGTAGACTGTTTCCAGCATTGGCCCTGAAATGAGGCGGGTTTGGCAAATCCAGTGCGGTTCCATCCGAAGCGCAAGGCCGGCCTCGAAAGGACACCTAGAGCATGACTGATTCCGACGCATCGGGCCCGCCTCCCGCTCCTCGAGTGCCAAGCCCCAGGTTGGGTATTGGCCAGCCTGGGAGCTATGAGCCTGCCCCCGGGGGACCGGACACCGGAGAGCTGGTTGAAGATACCTTCCCGGCAGCGCCGCCGGTCCAAGATGGTCGCGTTCGGTCAGATCAACCTGATGCAAAGACCATGTCCAGAAGGTCTCAAGCGGCCACCCAACCGGGCTCGGAGCGGCCGGTGCCACCAGCCGGGCCCCAGGTCCGCAGCTCAAGTCAGCCTCAGCCTTTCCAGCGGCTACGGTTTTCCCGGCCCGACCAGCCAAACCAGAGCCATCCGGCGACCCAACCAACCCAAGGGGCCAAGGCTCCTGCGTTGGTTCAGCCGGTCGAGGCCGCGCCGCCGGCTCGTTCAGGCCAGCCCGGCCGACCAGGCGAATCCACACCAGCGGCTCAGCCGAGCCAGCCAGCGCCTCAGCTGAGCCAGCCAGCGCCCCCCACACCAGCGGCTCCACCACCCGGGCCGGCCCAGCCCGCGGCGCCAACCCTGCCACCCCGACCGGTTCCGCCGGCTGTGAACTTCTCAGCACCGACTGGGCCATCTGTCACAAGCACCAACCCGCCGTGGCCTGCTGGGACATGGCAAGGGCCGGCATCGGCCGGCGAAGCACCTACACCACCACCTGGCCGCCAGGTTCCGGCCCGGCACTCCCTAGGCCCGGGCGGCGGCGCCCGCGCCGGACAAGGCCCGCCTGCCGGCTGGGTCGTGCCGCCACTGCCGCCCCAGCCCAGGCCTGCCCGGCCCATGGCTCCGCCGCCGCCCCACCCGCCTGGTCCGCCGGCCCAGGCCGGGACCACCACCCAACCACCTAAGGCTGGCGCCTCACTGTCGACAGTCTGGGTAATTGCCCTGGTCTGTGCGCTTTTTGTGGGGGTCTGTTCAGCTGGCACAACCTGGTGGCTGGCCCGGTCCAACCCCTCGACAGCCGGGCAAACCAGTGACGGCAGCGACACGCTAAAGGGGCTGACCAGCGGCCAGAACACCCCGGAGGTGCCGAAAACCGATGGCGGCAACGGCCCGGACTGGGTCACAATTGCGGCCAAAGTCCAGCCCACGGTGGTGGCAATCCAAACAGAGGTTGATTCCGGCTACGGCGCCCAGGGCTCCGGGGTCATCATCAATTCGCAAAAGGGCTATATCGTCACCAACAACCATGTCGTGGCCGGAGCCCAAAGAATCCAGGCGGTCTTGGTCGACGGCCGGATCTTCGCTGCCACCGCCCTGGGCACGGACCCGACCACTGACCTGGCCGTGCTCCAACTGGATAACGTGCCGGACGACCTGGCTGAGGCCACATTGGGCGATTCCGATGCCCTGGTAGTGGGGCAAAGCGTCTTGGCGGTGGGCAACCCATTGGGTCTTGATAACACCGTCACCCAAGGCATTGTCTCCGCCCTCAACCGGCCGGTCACAACCGAACAAGCTGGTGGCGCAGCCCAAGGTGAGTTGGTCGTGACCAACGCCGTCCAGGTTGATGCCGCCATTAACCCGGGTAACTCAGGCGGGCCGCTGTTCGACGCCGACGGCCAGGTCATCGGCATCAACTCGTCAATTGCCACGATGGGTGGCAACGGCGACCAGACCGGCTCAATTGGCCTGGCCTTTGCCATCCCGGTCAACCTGGTTAAGGTGATCGCGCCGCAGCTGATCGAATCTGGTGCGGCCATCCACCCTCTGCTTGGAGTTGAGTCGACCGACGCAGTGGTCGAAGTTGCCGGCCAACACCGAGCCGGCGCTGCCATTGCCAAGGTCCAAAGCGGATCGCCGGCAGCGGCCTCCGGGATCCAGGCTGGCGACGTTATCTATGCCGTTGACGGCCGGCCAGTCAACGGATCCTTGGCGCTGACCGCCACGATTAGGTCAAGGAGTCCCGGCTCCGATGTCACCATTTCGCTTGTCCGCGACGGCCAACCGCTTGACATCACCGCCACACTTTCAGCCAAAGACGGCTAGGAGCTATCAAGCGCCTGGCGCATGGGTTGAAGCTTGGCTTCGGTCTCAGCCAGTTCCTCTAGAGGAATCGAGCCGGCCACAATACCGCCGCCAGCCCAGAGTTTGACCTGGTCGCGCTGGGCGGAAAACTGGCCGCAGCGCAAGGCAATACACCATTCCCCGTCGCCATTGGCACCCATCCAGCCAACTGGGCCGGCGTAGCGTCCACGATCTGCGCCTTCGAGCCGCTTGATCAGGGCAGCTGCCGCCGGCGCTGGGGTGCCGCAAACTGCGGCCGTCGGATGAAGCACGCCGGCCAACTCGACCGACCAAGGAGCATCGAGTCCGTGACGGCCGGTCAGGTCACCGACCACGTCCGTGGCCAAATGCATGACGTTGGGTAGGTGCAGCACAGAAGGGGAATCAGGCCAACTGAGCGCTTCGACGTAGGGTTCGAGGGCCTCAATCACTGAGGCGACCGCGAAATCGTGTTCTTCGAGGTCCTTTGACGAACGGGCCAAGGCTGCGGCGCGGGCCAGATCAGCTGTGTCATCACCGGTACGCCGGATTGTGCCAGCCAGGACCCGGCTGGTGATCAGACCGCCCCGGGAGCGCACTAGTAGTTCGGGCGTGGCGCCAACGTGGCCGTCAACGCTGAAGGTCCAACAGTCCGGATAGCTCCGGGCCAGGTTGTCAATCACCGACTTGATGTCAAGCGGCCGGTTGGCGCTGAGCACCACTTGGCGGGCCAACACCACTTTCTCAACCTCGCCCCGGCCAATCGCGGCCAGGCCTTGGTCCACCACGGCGGGCCAATTGGCACCCGCCACCGGACCTGGGCTTTCAGTCACCAGCGGCCAGTTGGCCGATGCCGGTGCCTTGCCTTCGCCTGGAAAGCTCTTCCAGGCCTGGTCCCCGGAGGAGGGCTCCTGGTCGCCTTGAGGTTGCCAGGCGGACGGCTGCGCCGTGGCCGTTGCAGCCGGATCTGACCGCAGCGCAGAGGCTTGGAGCAGCCAACGCTGGCCGTCTTGTTGAATGATGAGGTTTTGCGGCACCACCAGGGTAGAGGGCGTGTCGGAGTCATCGGCGAAGCCAAAGGTGCCAAAGCAGACCGGCCCCAAGGTGATGCCTCGCTGGCGATCTGGGGTTTCGCCATCGGCCAGGGAATTGGCCAAAACCTGGCGCCACCAGGCCTGGGCCTTGGTAAACCGGTCCGGGCCATAGAAATCAGCCCTGGCCGCCACGCCCCAACCGATCAGACCCTCCTGGCGGCGCCACCAGACCAAAGGCTCGCCAATTGCGGTCGAAGCGGTCAAGGGTGGGTTGGAGTCAACTTGGCGCAGGTGGAAACGCAGAGAGACAGCCATGGCCCACCAAGCTTAGGCCACGCCAGGGCGGCCACAGTCGAAGAGGTGGTTTGGCCTGTCCCAGGTTCGTCTGGGCGAGAACGATTTCCGGTTTCGACGACTGGGTGTTTTTTCGGTTTTGTGGAGTCTTGGGGCCTTTGTGGTGTAGAAATCAGGGCTGTGACTACTCCCGCCCTTGACAAGCAGCCCCTGGTCGTCGCTGCCATGTTTGATCAGGTCGCCAAGCACTATGACTTGGCTGACTCCGTTTTGACCTTTGGCTTAGAAAGGTATTGGCGCCGGGCCGTTTGCCGCTCCCTCAAACCGGGCTTGGCGCGGTCAGTTTTGGACTTGGCGGCCGGCACCGGCACCTCCTCCCTGGCCCTGGCCGATACCGCCTCAAGGGTGGTGGCCTGCGATTTCTCCCAGGGCATGGTGCGCCAAGGCCAGCGCCGGATTGGACACCCCGGTGTGGCCTTTGTTGGCGGAGACGCTACCTGTCTGCCTTTCGCGCCTGGGGTTTTTGACGCCGTCACGATCTCCTTTGGATTGCGCAACGTGGTCGACGTGCCCACGGCCTTGGCCGAAATGCGCCGCGTAGCTGCCCCAGGCGGCCAGCTTCTTGTGCTCGAGTTCTCGAAACCCAAGGCCAGATGGCTGCGTTTGGTCTACCGGATCTACCTGCACCACATCCTGCCGCTGCTGGCTCGTCTGGTCACATCCAACCCGGCCGCCTACAGCTATCTGGTCGATTCGATTGATAGCTGGTACAGCCAATCCGAGCTGACCAAGGAGATAGAACAAGCCGGCTGGCAAAACGTGCAACACCGCGACCTGACCGGCGGTGTTGTGGCACTTCACACCGCCTTTGCCCCAACCACCTAATAAAGTAGCTATCTCATGTCAAAAATAGACCGGCCTGGACCCAAAATGGTACCCAAATCGATGGGTAAACCCACTGGTCAAGAACGAGTTTGGCCCCAGGCCAGTTAGGATTGCCAACTTTGCGATCAAGCGGCCCAAGGTTCTGTAGAATCGCCTACGTCTGGTCAACATATCCCATGAGAGGCGTCGAGGTTGGTTGCTAAATCTGCCGAAGACGCCGAGGTCTTGATTGTCGGCGCTGGGCCGGCCGGTTCAACGGCCGCAGCCCATTTGGCTAATGCCGGTGTCAATGCCTTGGTTCTTGAAAAGGCCAGTTTCCCCAGGCAAAAAGCATGTGGCGACGGTCTGACGCCGCGCGCCGTCAAGGAGCTGGCCACATTGGGCATCTCCACCAAGCCAGAACTGGGCTGGGTTCGCAACCGCGGGCTGATGGTCTTTGGCGGCGGCCATACCCTAGAACTACCCTGGCCAACGATTGACTCCTTCCCCAACTACGGTCTGTCAATGGCTCGGGAACGATTCGACCAGCTCCTAATTGACCACGCCCTGGCCAGGGGCGCCACCTTCCGCCAAAACACCACCGTGACCGACGCGGTCCGCCACCCTGGTACCGGCCGTGTCACAGGTGTCAAAGCCCGCACCGAAAACGGCGAGCGCACCTTCAAGGCCCGCTATGTGGTTGACGCTGGCGGCGTGGCCGGGCGAGTGGCCAATGCCGCCGGGCGCAACACCAACCCGTCCAAGCCAATGGGCCTGGGTATCCGGGCCCGGGTCAAGTTGTCCCAGGCCCCCAGCCCGGATCGGCTTGAGTGGCTCGAATCGCACCTAGAGCTGTGGGAGGGCGAAGGCAAGAACCGCCGGCTAATGCCCGGCTATGGTTGGGTATTCCCCGAGGCCGGCAACATTATCAACGTTGGCGTGGGAGCGGTTGCTTCTAACGCCAACCGCCGGCAGGGCTCGCAGCGCGAGTTGTTGGACCGCTGGCTACCAGAGGTCAAAGAACGTTGGGGCTTTGGCGAGAACGACGTGGTTGACCCCCCTCGCGGCGCCGCCCTACCGATGGCTTTCTCCCGCCAGCCGCTCTACAACGGCGGGCTGTTGCTGCTGGGAGACGCCGCCGGTTTGGTTTCGCCTTTCGACGGCGAGGGCGTCTCATACGCTATGCAATCAGCCAGGTTGGCGGCTGATGCCATGATCCAAGCGCTGCGCCGGCCCACCCCGGACAGCGCCGAAAGGGCAATGCGGGATTATCCCGCTCGCCTTAAAGCCGATCTAGGAGGATACTTCTCTCTGGGTCGGGTATTTGTATTCCTGATCGAACACCCAAGGGTGATGCACTGGTGCACCACCTACGGACTGCCCCGGCCAACGCTTATGCGCTTGGTCATGAAGTTGTTGAGCGACCTGTACGAGCCTCGCGGTGGTGATTGGATGGACCGTCTAATCGCAACCGCCGCACGGTTGGCACCGGCGCCATGAGGCTTGGTTTCGAGACCACATGACTGGAGGAGAAAATGTCTAATCCATATGTGCCCATCCTGGTGTTGGGGGTCTTTGCGGCCCTCTTAGCCATTGGTGGGCTTGGGGCCAGCTGGGTCCTGGGTCCCCATCGCTACAACCGGGCCAAGATGGACGAATACGAATGCGGTATCGAACCGAGCCCACACCCCCAGTCCGGTGGCCGCTTTCCTGTGCGCTTCTACCTGGTGGCGATGAGCTTCATCATCTTTGACATTGAAGTGGTCTTCCTATACCCATGGGCGGCCAACTTCAGGCAACTTGGTCCGTGGTCGGCCATCGCCATGATGGCGTTCTTGGCCCTGATCACCGTGCCGTTCGTCTATGAGTGGCGGCGCGGCGGACTCGATTGGGACTGACTTAGGGAGGAAACGTGGCAGACGGTATAGAGAGCAAACTGCCTCAAGGTATTGCGCTGACATCCGTTGAGCGGCTGATTGGCCTGCTCAGGGCCGGTTCGACCTGGCCCGTAACTATGGGCTTGGCCTGCTGTTCGATTGAGATGATGGCGGCCGGCACCGGGCGCTTCGACATCTCCCGCTTCGGCATGGAGGTCTTCAGGGCTTCGCCCCGCCAGGCCGATCTGATGCTGATCAACGGTCGCATGTCGCACAAGATGGCACCGGTGGTGCGCCAGGTCTACGACCAAATGGCGGACCCGAAATGGGCCATCTCGATGGGCTCATGCGCCAGTTCGGGCGGCGTCTTCAACAACTACTCAATTGTCCAGGGCGTGGATCACGTCATCCCGGTCGATGTTTACATCCCCGGATGCCCGCCGCGCCCGGAGATGTTGATCCACGCCATCTTGGAACTGCATGAACAGATCAAGAAGGAGCCTTTGGGCAAGGACCGGATCAAGGTGGCTAGGGCGGTCGAACAGGCCGCGTTGGAGGCGGTTCCCGCTAGCGAGATGAAGGGGCTGTTGGCATGAACGCTGATCTTCCCGCAAGTAGCGGGGCCGAGGCTGTGCCGGCCGAGGTGACCGATATCCGGCAAGGGGCTTTCGGGGCGCACGATGCCGGCGATACCTCCGGTTTTGGCGGGCTGACCAGAACGGTCCAGTTCCCGCCGCCGGCCAGCCGTCCCTACGGGGGCTGGTTTGACCGGGTGGTTGACATTTTTGAAGAGGTTTTGGCTGAGCAATCGATCAGCCAGGCCCTTGAGAAAGTCGTAATCGAACGCGACGAGCTGACCCTCTTCATTGATCGCCAGCATCTGGAGACTGTGGCGCTGATCCTGCGCGACGACCCGGACCTGCGTTTCGAGCTGTCACTTGGGGTCAGCGGCGTGCACTACCCGGGCGACAAAGACCGCGAGTTGCACGCCGTCTACCACCTCATGTCGTTGACCCACGACCAGCGCATTATTCGCCTGGAGGTGACCATGCCGGATGCCGACCCGCATGTGCCGTCACTGGTCAGCGTCTATCCGACCCAGGACTGGCACGAGCGCGAGACCTACGACATGTTCGGAATCCGCTTTGACGGCCACCCGTCGCTGACCCGGATTTTGATGCCGAACGACTGGGTTGGTCACCCTCAACGCAAGGATTACCCCCTAGGTGGGGTTGACGTGCAGTTCAAGGGCGCCACGGTACCCCCGGCCGATCAAAGGAGGAACTATTCATGACCGGCCAATTTGCCGCGCCGCTGCCTGATGACACCACTGGCGAGGAATACATCGCACTTGGCAGCGATTGGGATGAGATTGCCCACGAGGTCGCCCGGCGCAAAGAAGAGCGTGTAATTGTCAACATGGGGCCGCAGCACCCGTCGACTCACGGCGTGTTGCGGGTCATTTTGGAAATGGACGGGGAAACCATCACCGAGACCAGGCTTGGCTTGGGCTTCTTGCATACCGGTATCGAAAAGACGATGGAGTTCCGCACCTGGGCTCAGGGCGCGGTTCTTTCGACCCGGATGGATTACGTCTGTTCTATTCACAACGAGGCGGCCTACTGCTTCGCGGTGGAGAAACTGGCTGGTCTAGCAGACCAGATTCCTGAGCGCGCCCAGATCATTCGGGTGCTGATGATGGAACTGGCCCGCGTGGCCTCCCACCTGGTGGGCCTGGGCTCGTCTGGTAACGAGCTTGGCGGCACCACTTTGATGACGATCGCTTTCCGCGAGCGCGAAGAAATCTTGCGCTTCTTTGAGATGGTCACCGGCCAGCGACTCAACCCCGGCTATTTCAGGCCGGGCGGGGTCTCTCAAGACCTGCCAGAAGGCGCCTTGAAGTGGTTGAAGGGCGTTTACCCCTCCATGGTCAACGGTCTCAATGACTGGGACAACATGGTCATGACTAACCCGATCTGGAAGGCGCGCATGTGCGACATCGCGCACCTTTCCTTGGCTGGCTGTATGGCCTTGGGCGTAACCGGGCCAATCCTGCGCGCCACCGGCCACCCGCTTGACTTGCGTAAAGACCAGCCCTATTGCGGCTACGAGAACTATGACTTCGATGTTTGCACGGCCGAGACAGCTGATGCCTATGGCCGCTACTTGGTGCGCTCAAACGAAATGCGCGAATCGATGAAGATCGTGGCCCAGTGCATCGACAAGCTCGAGGCCTTGGGTCCAGGACCGGTCCTGATTGACGACCCGCAGCTGGGCTGGCCGGCCCGGATGTCGGTTGGCCCGGACGGCCAAGGCCAATCGCCGGAGCATGTCAGCGAAATCATGGCCACCTCGATGGAGTCGCTAATCCGGCACTTCAAGCTGGTCACTGAGGGCTTCAGAATCCCGCCTGGCCAATGCTTCAGTGTGATGGAACATGCCAAGGGCGTCTATGGCGTGCATTTGGTGTCCGATGGCGGCACTCGCCCCTACCGCGCCCACATGCGAGAGCCTTCCTACAACCACCTCCAGACCATGGGGGTGATGTGTGACGGTGGCACCATCTCGGACGTGATTGTGGCGCTCAGTTCGATCGACCCGGTGATGGGAGGCGTGGACCGATGAGCTACTCCGCTGAAATTCAACAGCAGTTGGCCAAAGACGCAGCCGAAATGGTGGCGCGCTACCCTTCGCCGCGTAGCGCCTTGTTGCCGCTGCTGCACCTGGTCCAATCGGTCGACGGATTTGTCTCACCCGACGGGATTGGCTTTTGCGCTGACACCCTGGACCTGACTCAGGCCGAGGTTAGCGCTGTGGCCACTTTCTACAGCCAGTTCAAGCGCAAGCCCAATGGCAAATACCACTTGGGTGTCTGCATCACCTCGCTTTGCGCCGTTATGGGTGGTGACGCCATCTTTGACCGGCTGTCGGAATACCTCCAAGTTGGTAACGACCAAACCACCGCAGACGGCATGTTCACCTTGGAAAAGGTCGAGTGTAACGCCGCCTGCGACTTTGCTCCGGTGTTGATGGTGAACTGGGAGTTCTTCGACAACCAGACGCCTGAAAGTGCCGTCAAAGTGGTCGACGAGCTCAAGGCCGGCAAGCCGGTTTGTCCAAGCCGGGGTCCCGATCAGGTTCACAGCTTCAAAGAGATCTCACGCGTGTTGGCCGGCTTCGATGACGGCCACGCTGATGAAGGCCCGGCCGCGGTTGGGCCAACGCTGCGCGGCCTGGAGGCGGCCAAGGCCCAAGGCTGGCAGGGTCTACCGGACGCGCCAGGCGCGAAGGAGGAGGCGAAATGACCGCACTAGCTCCCGTCCTAACTTGTCGCTGGGGCAACGCTGAGTCTTGGAAACTGGCCAACTACCTGGCGGCAGACGGCTACAAGGCGCTTGACGCGGCCTTCAAGATGAAGCCGGAAGAGGTTCTTGACCTGGTCAAGGCCTCGGGTTTGAGGGGCCGCGGCGGTGCCGGTTTCCCCACCGGCCTGAAGTGGTCCTTCTTGCCCGCGCCTGATGGCGGGCCGCGTTACTTAGTGGTCAACGCTGACGAGTCAGAGCCCGGCACCTGCAAGGACATCCCGTTCATGATGGCTGATCCGCAGCAGCTGATCGAGGGCATCATCATTACCAGCTACGCCATTGGCTGCCACCACGCCTTTATCTACCTGCGCGGTGAGGTGGTTCACGTTTACCGCCGCCTGCTTAGGGCAGTGGCAGAGGCCAAAGAGGCTGGCTACTTGGGTCAGAACATCAAGTCCAGCGGCTTCGACCTGGATCTAACGGTCCATGCTGGGGCTGGCGCCTACATTTGCGGTGAGGAAACCGCGCTGCTTGACTCGTTAGAGGGCCGGCGCGGCCAGCCACGGCTGAAGCCGCCATTCCCGGCTGTGGCCGGTCTTTATGCTCGGCCCACCGTTGTCAACAACGTTGAGTCGATCGCCTCGGTGCCGTGGATAGTGCTCTATGGCCTTGACTGGTGGCGTTCGATGGGCACCGAGAAGTCAACCGGTGTTGGCATCTTTTCCCTTTCCGGACACGTCCAGAAGCCGGGCCAGTATGAGGCTCCCTTGGGCATCACCATGCGAGAGCTGCTGGACCTAGCCGGTGGAATCAGAGCTGGTCACGAGATCAAGTTCTGGCAACCGGGTGGTTCCTCGACGCCGATGTTCACCAAGGAGCATCTCGACGTGCCGTTGGACTACGAGGCTGTGGCCCAGGCCGGTTCAATGTTGGGCACCCGCGCACTGCAAGTCTTTGACGATTCGGTCTGCGTGGTCAGGGCAGTGACCCGTTGGATGGAGTTTTACGCCCACGAGTCTTGCGGCAAATGCACGCCGTGCCGGGAGGGCACCTTCTGGCTGCGGTCGGTTTTGCGCCGTATTGAGGCCGGCAAGGGGATCGCTGAGGATATGGAGATCCTTGACCAAGTGTCTGGTTCGATTGTCGGTCGCTGCTTCTGCCCCTTAGGCGACGGCGCGCCGGCCACATTGACCAGTTCGCTGCAGTTCTTCCGCGAAGAGTATTTGGCGCATATCGAAGGCGGCGGCTGTCCCACGGACCCAACAGCGTCCTACTTGTTCAAGGCGGTGCAAGCGTGAGCGAAGTAACCAACCAGGTGACCTTGACCATTGATGGCATCGAGGTCTCGGTGCCTAAAGGCACTTTGATCATCAGGGCGGCCGAAGAGGCCGGCATCTTGATTCCGCGCTTTTGCGACCACCCACTGCTGGCGCCGGTGGCAGCCTGCCGCCAATGCCTGGTCGAGGTGGCCGCCCCGGCTGGGCCGGATGGCGAGCTGAGAGCCTTCCCCAAGCCGCAGCCGGCCTGCGCCGTAGCGGTCAGCCAGGGCATGGTAGTTGGTACCCAAGTTTCCAGCCAGGTAGCGGCCGAGGCCCAACGCCAGGTGATGGAATTGGTGCTGGTCAACCACCCGCTAGATTGCCCAGTTTGTGACAAGGGTGGTGAATGCCCGCTGCAGAACCAGGCCTTTACGGCCGGCCGTTCTGAGACGCGTTTCACTGATGTCAAGAACACCTTCCCCAAGCCGCTTGTCCTGACGCCGCAGATCCTGCTGGACCGTGAGCGGTGCGTGCTATGCCAGCGCTGCACCCGCTTCTCGGCTCAGATCCCCGGCGATCCCTTCATCGGGCTGCAAAAGCGCGGTTCGAACCAGCAGATCGGCCGCTACGACCCGGCAGTGTTAGGGATGGCGGAGGCTGGCTTTGACGGCCAAGCCGACGCCGCCTTGGGCACGGCCGTAGACGGCCAGCCGTTTGCCGGCTACTTTGCCGGCAATGTTGTCCAGATTTGCCCGGTCGGCGCGTTGACCTCACGGCTCTACCATTTCCGGGCCCGGCCTTTCGACCTGGTTTCGGTCGATTCGGTGGCGGACCACGACTCTTCGGGCTCGGCCATCAGAGTCGACTACCGCCGTGGTGTGGTGTTGCGGCGGATGTCCGGCAATGACCCGTCCTTGAACGAGGAGTGGATCAGCGACAAAGACCGGTTTGCTTTCCGTTGGCAGGCCGGCGCTGACCGGATCAAGACGCCTTACCTGCGCCAAGGTGACGAGCTGGTTGAAGTGCCGTGGGCCGATGCCGCCGCCAAGGTGGCGCAAATCATCGAGGACTCGCCGTCCTTCGGTGTGCTGCCGGGCGGTCGGTTGCCGCTCGAAGACGCTCACGCCTATGCGGTCTTTGCCCGTGAGGTGCTGGGCACCGAGAACATTGATTACCGCTCCCGGCAAAACAGCGAAGAAGAAGCTGAGTTCTTGGCCCACTTTGTGGCTGGCTCAGGCGCCGGGGTTGGCTTCGACCAACTCGGAGCGGCCAAGGGCGTGCTACTAGTCGGTTTCGAACCGGAAGAAGAAGGCGGCGTTGTCTACCTGCGCTTGCGCAAGTCGGCTGGAGGCCAAAAGGTCTTCTCCGTTGCCCCATTCGCCTCGCGCGGGCTGAAGCGGTTGGGTGCCACTCTGGTTCCCTCCGCACCAGGCCTCGAAGCCGAGGTTCTGGACACCTTCACCCCTGAGGCCACTGAGCCTTTGGCGGCCGAGGTTGCCGCCGCCCTGGCCGGTGGCGTCATTGTGGTGGGCGAACGCCTGGCCACCTCGCCCGGCGCCTTCACCGCTGCCCTGGCGGCAGCCAAGCGCCTGGGTGCCGATCTAGTTTGGATCCCGCGCCGGGCTGGCGAGCGGGCCGCCATCGAGGCTGGCCTGTTGCCGGACCTGGACAAGGGTAAAGACCTGACGGGCATACTCCAGGCGGCTGCAGCTGGCGAGATCAAGACACTGTTCGTTGGCGGCCTGGAGGTCTCCGACCTACCGGACCCGGCCTTGGCCAAACGAGCCTTCGAAGCCGCCACCGTGGTGGCGCTTCAGGTCCGTCTAGACGAGGTCGCGCCCTGGGCCGATGTGGTCCTGCCGGTGGCGCCATCGCACGAAAAGCCTGGCACCTTTATCAACTGGGAGGGCAAGCTGAGGCCATTTGGTCAAGTCTTGATCTCTCAGGTGCCGTCCGATGCTCGGTGGCTTCAGGTCATCGCTGACCAAGTTGGCGTTGAGACGGCTATTGGCCAAGTCTCGACGGTGCATGAGGTTATGGCCGCGGCTGAGCCGCCGGCCAGCCGGCCGCCGGCGCCTGACGTTAAACCGGGCGCGGCCCCGCAGCTGCAAACAGGTCAGGCCGTCTTGTCGACCTGGCATCAGCAGATCGACGATGCCGCAGCGCTGGCTGGCGAGGATAACTTGGCAGCCTGCGCACCCGAACCGGTGGCCACCATCTCGCCAGTCACGGCCAAGGCTGTTGGTGTCAGTGAGGGCGAGCTGCTCAGAGTGTCGAGCCAATGGGGGGCGATTACCTTGCCGGCCCATATCACCGAGATGGTGGACCACGTGGTTCACCTACCGAACAAGTCCCCAGGCAGCCACGTCAATCAAACCCTGGCGGTAACCAGCGGCGCGATTGTCCAACTGGCGCTGGGCCGGGCGAAGGAGGTCGCGCGGTGAGTTACGCAATATTGAGCCAGGGGGTCGGGGCGGCCGATTTCTCCCAGGACAACGCCCTGATCGTGATAGTCAAGGCGGTCTTGATCCTGGCCATCCTTTTGACCTCGGTGCTGTTCGCGCTGTGGTTCGAGCGGCGGCTGGTGGCACGCTTCCAGCAACGTCTTGGCCCCAATGTGCGCGGTCCGGTGGGCTTAGGCCAGTCGCTGTACGACGCCATGGCGTTGCTGTTCAAGGAGGACATCAACGTCAAGCGGGCGGACAAGGTGGTCTACATCATTGCGCCGATGGTTTCGGTGTTCGCCTCATTGATGGTCTTCGCAGTGATCCCGCTGGGCGGTACCGCCAGGATCCCGTTTACCTCGATTGAGACCCCGATCCAACTGACCGATTTCCCGGTGGCGGTGCTTTACATCTTGGCCGTCACAGCAATTGGCGTATACGGCATTGTGCTGGGCGGCTGGTCTTCCCGGGCAACCTATTCGCTGCTCGGGTCGGTTAGGTCCTCGGCCCAGATCATCTCCTACGAACTGGCCATGGGCATGAGCCTGGTGACCGTGTTCATCATGTCCGGCTCTATGTCAACCAGCCAAATTGTCGGTGCCCAGGAAAGGCTGTGGTACGGCATTGTTTTGGCCCCGAGCTTCTTGATTTACATCATCTCGATGGTTGGCGAAACCAACCGCCTACCCTTCGACCTACCAGAGGCTGAGGGCGAGCTGGTCTCCGGCTATATGACCGAATACTCATCAATGAAATTCGCCTGGTACTTCCTGGCGGAATACATCAACATGCTGAACGTCTCGGCCGTGGCCACCACCTTGTTCCTGGGCGGTTGGCGGGCGCCGTGGCCGCTGTCGCTGATCGGGGACGGCATGTTCAACACCGGCTGGTGGACCGTGATCTGGTTCATGATCAAGGTTTGGGCCGTGATGTTCCTATTCGTCTGGATCCGCGGCACCGTTGTGCGCATGCGCTACGACCAGTTCATGCGACTGGGCTGGAAGGTGCTGCTACCGGCTGCCTTGATTTGGATCGTGCTGTTGACGGCAGTGAAGTTCATTGACGAATTCGGCGCCGGCTTCAACGAGTGGGCGGTTCCGGTGTTGTCCCTGGCCACATTGGTGTTCGTCTTGCTGTTGTACTGGCCAGAACGCATCTCGGCCAAGCCACCAAGACAAGGGCCACCGGAGGAGATCGACCCGTATGCTGACGGCTTCCCGGTGCCGCCACTGCCTGGGCAGGTGTTGCCACCCTCACCCAGGGCTGAAAGGCAATTGACGCCGGCTGCGCCCAAAGAGGACCAGGAGGAGGAGCGTTGAGCATGCAAGACAAGCCGCTGGTCGACCCGACGCGCAAGCCGAAAGGTTTCTTGGCCTTTGGCCTAGCCCCTTGGGCCGGTTTCGGTGTGACCTTCAAGACGCTGTTCAAGAAGCCAACCACCGAGCAGTACCCGTTCAAGTATCCGCCGCCCTTCCCGCGTTACCACGGCCGCCATCAGCTCAACCGCTACGCTGACGGCCTGGAGAAATGCGTCGGCTGCGAGCTTTGTGCCTGGGCTTGTCCGGCCGACGCCATATTGGTTGAGGCTGGGGCCAACACCGAGCAGGAACGCTTTTCGCCAGGAGAACGCTACGGCCGGGTCTACGAGATCAACTACTTGCGCTGTATCTTCTGTGGTTTCTGCATGGAAGCCTGCCCCACCAGGGCCCTGACCATGACTACCTTCTACGAGCTGTCCGGTCCCACGCGGGAGTCGATGATCTTCACCAAAGACCAATTGCTGGCCCCGGTGGTCGAGCCGATGGTGGCGCCGCCGCACCCGATGGTGCCAGGCAGCACTACCGCCGACTACTACAAGGGCAAGATCACAGGTCCTGGTCCGGCCCAAGTCGTTGAAGACGAACAAGGACAAGGAGAGGCGTCATGAGCCCGCAGCTGCTGAGCGCCGGAGCCTCGCTAACAATGTCGACATCGGAACTGTGGTTGTTCTGGACGGTGGCCCCAGTGGTGGTGCTTGGGGCCCTGGCCCTGTTATTTGCCCGCCGGCCAGTGATTGTGGCCTGCTCGGTCATGATCACAATGGTGGGCTTGGCCTTCTTGTACGTTGGCCTGGGCGCACCCTTCCTAGGCGTGGTCCAAGTCGTGGTCTACACCGGCGCCATCATGATGCTGTTCGTATTTGTGCTGATGCTGGTGGGTGTGGACGCTTCGGATTCATCCATTGAAACCATCCGGGGCCAGCGCTGGATTGGCATTATCTTGGGCCTGGGCCTGTTGGTGGTACTAGGCGGGGCCGCTCTTAGGGCGACCTGGAACGATCCAGTAGGCGTGGCCCCAATGAACGCGGCCGAGCAAGGTGGCAACCCTGGCGGCTTGGCCAAGGTCCTGTTTAGCGACTTTGCCTTCACCCTGGAAGTGGTTGGCACCCTGCTGATAATCGCTGCCATGGGCGCGGTTATCATGACCCACCGCCAGCGCATTGGCCGGCGGATTGGCCAGCGCGAACGCGCCGCCAGGGCCGTGGCCACGGGCAAACAGATTGCCATGCTGCCCGGTCCGGGTGTCTTTGCCCGGCATAACGCGGCCGATATCCCGGCTCTGGACGCCGACGGCCAGCAGATTGACGATTCGGTCGCCACGGTGGTGCGCATGCGCGGCCAGACCCACCGCTTGCACGGTTTGGCCGAGGACCTGCTGCCGCCGGTCCCGCCAACTAACGTCCGGGCCGCCGGGCCGCCGGTGGAAGTTGCCCGACCTAGCCAAGACGAGGGGGAGGAGCAGCCATGAGCGTCACCGCCTATCTGGTCTTAGCCGTCATTTTGTTTGTCATTGGCACCGTCACGGTGCTGGTGCGGCGTAGTGCCATCATCATGTTCATGGGCGTCGAAATGGCGCTGAACGCGGCCAACTTGGCGTTTGTGGCCTTCGCCCGGCTGTACGGCGATTTCCACGGCCAAATGGCCGCCTTCTTCGTCATGGTGGTGGCCGCCGCCGAGGTGGTGGTCGGCTTAGCCATCATCATTGCCCTGTTCAGAACTCGGCACACTGTCAGTGCCGATAACACCAGCTTGATGAGGCGATGATCGACATGTTGAACTCCATGTTTATGAGCACCGAGCCAATCGAACCGATTAGCGCCAGTCTTCCTGCCACCGGTCCGGCCAGTCTTATCTGGCTTTGCGTGGCCATCCCGCTGGTCTCGGCCGGGCTGTTGTTGGTCATGGGCCGCCGGTCCAACCCGTGGGGCCACTGGCTTGGCGTGTTGGCTTCGTCTTCCACTTTTGTGGTCGGTGTAGCCGCCTTCTTCCAGCTGCTCGGATTGGACGCGGCTGAGCGGTCGATGAACGTCAAGCTATTCACCTTCCTGCCGGCGATTGGACCAATTGGCCCGGTCGAAGCCGGTATGCAGGTTGATCAGCTTTCGATCACATTTGTGCTACTAGTCAGTTTCGTTGGTTCGCTGATCCACATCTATTCGGTGGCCTATATGGACCACGACCCGGACCGGCGGCGTTTCTTCGCCTACCTCAACCTGTTTGTGGCCTCGATGCTGCTGCTAGTACTGGGTAACTCCTATCTGCTGCTGTTTATTGGCTGGGAGGGCGTTGGTTTGGCCTCCTACCTGCTGATCGGTTTTTGGAACCACCGCGACGAATACGCCGTGGCGGCCAAGAAAGCCTTCGTGGTCAACCGGGTAGGCGATATTGGCCTGCTCGTGGCCATGATGCTGATGTTCGCCAACTTCCATGCGGTTGGATTCACCGAAGTCTTCGCACAGGCGCCGGAAGCCTCCAGTGCCCTGGTTACCGGCATCGGCATCATGCTGTTGCTTGCGGCCTGCGGCAAGTCCGCCCAATTCCCGCTTCAATCCTGGCTCGGTGACGCCATGGCCGGCCCAACACCGGTCTCTGCTCTGATCCACGCCGCCACCATGGTCACCGCCGGTGTCTATCTGGTGGTCCGCTCCGGCCCGATCTACGCCGGCGCGCCCAACGCCAAACTGGCGGTAGTCGTCATCGGCGCTATCACACTGCTGTATGGCGCCATCGTCGGCTGCGCCAAGGACGATATGAAGAAGGCCCTGGCAGCCTCGACCATGTCGCAGATCGGCTACATGATGCTGGCGGCTGGGCTAGGGCCGGTTGGCGCCGCCTTCGCCATTATGCATCTGCTGACCCATGGCTTCTTCAAGGCCGGCATGTTCCTAGGAGCCGGTTCGGTTATGCACGGCATGAACGACGAGGTCGACATGCGCCGCTTTGGTGCTGTTAGAAGCGCCATGATGGTGACCTACGTCACCTTCGGCTTGGGCTGGTTGGCCATCTTGGGCCTGCCACCCTTCGCTGGTTTCTTCTCCAAGGACAAGATCATTGAGGCGGCTTTCGAGGGCACCGGCTGGCAGCCGTGGGTCTTTGGCTTTGTCACAATGATTGGCGCCGGCATCACCGCCTTCTACATGTCTCGCCTCTTCTTTATGGTCTTCCACGGCCAGGCTCGCTGGGATGACGGCGTTCACCCGCATGAATCCCCGGCCCTTATGACTGTGCCAATGATGATTTTGGCCCTCGGCTCGGTTTCCTTGGGCTTCATCTTGTGGCTGGTTAAGTTCCCCGACTGGCTGGCCCCCATAACCGACCCGCATCACCACCACGCCGAGGCTCCGGTTTTGGCGGTGCCAGTCATTACTGGCGTCACCTTGGCACTTGTGCTGATTGGCGGCTTTTTGGCTTGGACCCTGTTTGGCACCAAGAAAGCCAAAGTGCCCAAGTTGCCGCCGGCAGCCAACGGCCTGGTTAAGGCGGCCAGGCTGGACCTCTACCAAGACCAGGTCAACCACGGCCTGTTCGTCATACCGGGTCAGGGGCTTATCAATGTCACCACAGCGGCTGACACCCATGTGGTTGACGGTTCGGTCAGGGGCTTGGGTTGGCTGATCAGCCGGTCCGGCCAGGTGGTGCGAAGACTCCAAACTGGTTATGCCCGTTCGTACGCGGCCACCATGGTGGCTGGCATGGTCATTCTCTTGGCCATTGTCCTGGCCGTGGTGTTGTGAAAGGCGCTGAATGATGGAATCTATCCCCTGGCTGACTCTGCTGATCGCGGTGCCTTCAATAGGCGCACTGGTGGTCTGGCTGGTCCCCGGTGCCGTCCGGCGCTATGCCCGCCAAGTGGCCTTTGTCTTCTCGCTGGTGGTTCTGGTCATGGCCGTGATCATGGCCGCTGGCTTCAAAACCAACGGTGGTGTTCAGTTCACCGAGAAGTACACCTGGATCCCTCGCTTCGGCATCAACTACGAAGTTGGTGTCGGTGGCATTGGTCTAACCATGGTGCTGCTGTCGGTGCTATTGGTGCCGTTGGTGCTGCTGGCGGCCTGGCGCGAACAGGAAACGCCATCTCGCAGCGCCAACTATGCCGCGCTGGTGTTGTGGCTCGAGTCGTTTATGGTAGCGATCTTCGCTGCTCGCGACGTTTTCTTGTTCTACCTGGTTTTCGAGGCCATGCTGATTCCGGTCTATTTCATGATCGGTTCATTCGGTTCTGGCGCCGTGCGCCGCAAGGCCGCTTTGAAGTTCCTGCTCTATTCGCTGGCCGGCGGTCTAATCATGCTCGGTGGCGTTATCGCCATCTGGACCCAGGCTGGCAAGGGTTATTCGGTTGGTGATTTGACCGGGATCGACTGGGGTTCGTCAACCGCTGAGCGTTTGATCTTCCTGTCCTTCTTCATCGCCTTCGCGGTCAAGGCGCCAATGTGGCCAGTTCACACTTGGTTGCCCGATGCCGCCCAGGCGGCTAAGCCCGGCACTTCAGTTTTGCTGGTGGGCGTGTTGGACAAGGTTGGCACCTTCGGCATGCTGGTGCTGTGCCTGCCGATGTTCCCCAACGCCGCCAAATGGGCCGCACCGGCCATTGTGGTCTTGGCCCTGATCTCGATTGTTTGGGGGGCGCTAATGGCAATGGGTCAAAACGACCTGCTGCGTTTGATCGCCTACACTTCGGTGTCCCACTTTGGCTTCATCGTTTTGGGCATCTTCGCCTTCAACGCCACCGCCGCGGTTGGTTCGTCGTTCTACATGATCAACCACGGCTTCTCGACTGGCGCCTTGTTCTTCTTAGCTGGCTTCTTGATTTCGAGGCGCGGCACACAGGACCTAACCCAGATGGGGCCAGGTTTGCAGCGCACGGTGCCAATGCTGGCTGGCACCTTCATGGTGGTTGGCCTCTCGGCTGTGGCCCTGCCGGGTCTTTCGACCTTCGTCTCAGAATTCCAGGTGTTAGTCGGTTCGTTTGCCAACTCCTCAACCCGGGCGCCTGCGGTCATCGCGGCCCTGGGTGTGGTGCTGGCGGCGCTGTACATCTTGTGGGCCTACCAGAAGATCTTCACCGGTCCGCCGCGCGAAGATCTGGAAGGTACCCGTGACCTCAACGCCCGCGAACTGTGGGTGGTTGGGCCGCTAATCGCCTTGATGCTGGTATTCGGCTTCTACCCCAAGCCGGCAGTCGATGTCTTAACGCCTGCCGCCAACCAGGAGCTAAAGCTGGTCACTGTCCAATGTGAGGAAGCGACTCAGGCCTGCCAGGCGGCAGCTGCCTTGGGTGACTTAGCCGAGCAGAAAGGGGGCCAGTCATGAGTTTCGGGATTGTACGCGATGAAATGTGGCTGAGCCTTGGGCTCGATTGGGCCCTATTGGCGCCCGTTGTGGTGGTGCTTGGTGGGGCCGTGCTGGCCACCTTGTTTGAGGTGGTTTTGCCCAAGTCGATTCGCAAGCCGGTTCAAGTTGTCTTGGCCCTAGTGGCCATTGCCGCTGGCGGCCTGTTGGCCGTGGTTAGGGCGCTTGACAATGCGGCGCCTCAGGTCACTGCCCAAGGTTCGTATTTCGCCGATTCGTTGACCAGTTTCCTGCAAATTGCCATCGCCGCCTCGGCCCTGCTGGCCGTCTTGGTAATGGCGGATAAAGCCGTACAAGGCGAAGACGCCTTTGCGCCGCAGGTGGCTGCCACGCCCGGTTCAGAATACGAAGAACAGGCCCGTAAGGCTGGTCTGATTCAGACCGATGTCTACCCGCTAACGCTGTTTGCCACCGGCGGCATGATGCTGTTCCCGGCGGCCGGTGACCTGATCACTATGTTCGTTGCCCTAGAGGTGTTGTCGCTGCCGCTTTACTTGCTCAGCGGTATGGCCCGCCGCCGCCGCTTGCTGTCAATGGAGGCCTCGTTCAAGTACTTCGTGCTCGGAGCGTTGTCCTCGGCCTTCTTCCTGTTTGGCGCGGCCTGGGTCTACGGCGCTACCGGCAAGCTGAAGCTGTCGGATATTGCCGGCGTGATCTTCAACGGGGCGGCTTCTTCCGACGTGGTGCTTTACGTCGGTGTGGTGCTGATCCTGATAGGTCTGCTATTCAAAGTCGGCGCGGTCCCGTTCCATTCCTGGACGCCAGATGTCTACCAAGGTGCGCCCACGCCGGTAACCGGTTTCATGGCGGCTTGCACCAAGATCGCGGCCTTTGGCGTGCTGCTGCGCATACTGTTCTCCGTGGTGCCTGGGCTCCACCAGGACCTCAAAGCGGTCTTCTGGGTGGTCGCCATCGCTTCAATGCTGGTTGGCACCGTCATTGGTGTGGTGACCAAGGACATCAAGCGGATGCTGGCTTATTCGGCCATCGCCCACACTGGTTTCATTTTGACCGGCGTGGTTTCGCTGACCTCGCAGGGCATCAGCTCGGCGCTGTTCTATCTCTTCACTTACGGCATTGCCACGGTTGGCGCCTTCGCCGTGATGTCACTGGTGCGTGAGGTCGACTCGGACGGTCACGTTCTGGGCGACGCCACCACCCTGGATCAATGGCGTGGTTTGGGCCGGCGCTCACCGCTGCTGGCCGGGATTTTCTCGGTCTTCTTGCTGGCCTTTGCCGGTATCCCGCTGACTTCTGGCTTCGTCGCCAAGTTCGCCGTCTTTGCGGCGGCCTTCGGCGCCGGTGGCTGGGTCTTGGCGGTTATCGGTCTGGCTTGCTCGGCGGCGGCTGCCTTCTTCTATGCCCGTGTGATTGTGACCATGTTCTTCTCCGGTGAACCGGGCGAAGTCGTCAGTTCCGGGGTTGGCTGCGGTGTCAGAACCACAGGTCTGACGCAAATCACAGTCGCCATCTCGCTGCTGTTTACCTTGGCCGTGGGCGTGGCGCCGAGTTGGCTGCTGAACTTCGCTAGCACCATGGCCGCCCAATTGGGCTTGTAGGGCGCGGATGGCTGAAGCTCCACCGAAGGCCGGTCTGGCTCTACCTGATCCAGACCTGGCCGCCTCGGTCGGAATCGGCATGGAACAGGTCGAAGCGACCCTGTTCAAGGCGGTCGAGGGGGATGACGAGTTCGCCTCGGCCGCCGCCCGTCACCTGCTTGATGCCGGCGGCAAGCGGCTGCGCCCCATGTTGACGCTGCTTTGCGCTCACCTAGGAGACGGTGTCAGCCAGGCAGTGGTTGACGCTGCCGCCGTGGTCGAGCTGACCCACCTGGCCTCGCTCTACCACGACGATGTCATCGACTCCGCCCCGCTTAGGCGAGGTGCGCCATCGGCCCACGAAGTCTACGGCGCCACGGTGGCGATTCTGACTGGCGACCTGTTGTTTGCCAAGGCCTCACAAATCGTGGCCGGCCTGGGCGCCGAGGCGGTCCTGATCCAAGCCCAAACCTTCGAACGGCTTTGCCTGGGCCAGATCCACGAGACAGTGGGACCAGGCCAAGGTGACCCGGTGGACCACCACATGAGGGTCCTGGCCGATAAGACCGGTGCCCTAATCGCCACTTCGGCCCGTTTTGGCGCCATGATGGCGGCCTGCCCGCCGCCGGTGATCGAAGCCTTGATTGGCTTTGGCGAAGCCGTTGGTGTGGCCTTCCAGCTAGCCGATGACATCATCGACCTGACCGGACCGGCAGCGCTGACCGGCAAGACGCCTGGCACCGACTTACGCGAGGGCGTGCCGACTATGCCGGTGCTACTGGTGGAGCAGGCCGCGCACCAAGATTTGGCGGCAGGGCGCGGGCAAACCGAGTCAGTCGATTTGGCCCAGGCCTTGGGGCAGGACTTGTCCGATGACGCCGTGCTGGCAGGCGTGGTGGCGCGCCTTGGGGCCCACCCGGCGATGGAACGCTCCCGGCAAATCGCGCTGGATTGGGCGGGCATGGCCAAAGCTCAGCTGGCGGCTCTACCGGCCGGGTCAGTCAAGGACGCACTCGCCGCCACGGCCGATCTTTTCGTCCGCCGCCTGGCCTGACCTGCGAAAACGAAGCCTTCACAACATCTTCACGCGCCCGGCGTGACCAAAACGTGACATTTGGCAGCGAGCCTAGTAGCCTGAAAGGGCTGTTGAGAAACCCTCCTCTTGACGGTCTTCGAGCGGGTGCCGAGTCCTGCCGCCGTGTCGAAGAAAACTGAACAGATGGCAGGAACGGAGGAACCAACTTTGGCCCCACTTGTTGGGGTCTTGGGGTGAAGCCGGTGGCCAGCAGGCCGGCCGGCCGGGGGTACTCCCCCCCGAACCCGACAGCTCACTCCGTAGGCGTAGGAGAGATACGTAGTGTCTAATCGAATTACGACACCGAAGCACCGGGCCGATGGGCCTGCCACCACTCCCCTCACAGCTGTTTCGGCTTCCATGGAAGGCGTTGGCCGCAAAGCGGCCGTCGCAGTGGCCTCGACCGGCATGCTAACCGCAGTGGGCGCCGCGCCGGCTTTGGCGGCTTCTGATCTTGTTGACGGCGCAGGGTTAACTTCGACCCAAGCCAGTAGCTCGGCTGCGCTGTCCTCGGCCCAAGCCAGCTCAGTACTGGGCTCCAGCTCGCTGGCCTCAGTGCCGGCGGACGCTGACTGGGCGCTGGAAGCCCCGACCGTCACGGTGGTCGACCCGCCGCCGCCACCTCCACCTCCGCCTCCCACACGGTCAAATCGTTCATACTCCGCGCCAGCGGCCACACCGGTGGCCGTGGCGCCACCGGCTTCAGTGGCCGGGAATGTCATTCTGGAAATCGCTTTCCAGTACCAAGGTGTGCCCTACGTCTACGGTGGCAACACGCCCAGGGGTTTTGATTGCTCCGGCTTTGTCCAGTACGTCTACGGGCAGGCCGGCATTTCGATCCCGCGCACTGACAGCCAAATCAGGGCCGCCGGCACGGTCGTCTCTGCGGCCGATGCCAGGCCTGGCGACGTCATCTGGAAGCCCGGCCACGTGGCCATCTTCGTGGGCGATGGCATGCAGATTGATGCGCCGCATACCGGCACCGTGGTGCAGGTTAGGGCCATTACCTTCTCCAACCCGGTTTTCCTGCGCTTCTGACGCCCTTGGGCGTCGGTGGCTTACACCAGCGGCAAACCTGCTGGTCAACGGCGAGTTGCCAGTCATCCAGACCTAGGGTAGAATAGACAGGTTGCGCTTCTCTAGACCAGGGCGGTCACGCCCGAGGCGTAGCGCGCCCTTATGGGCTAGTGGTTTGTTATCTCAATAGCGTGTTTGTGGATGTGTGTTGATGCTGGTTTTTGATTGTAACCAGCTGACATATTTATTGTTAGTTGGGGTCGATCTTTTCTGAAATTTTTTGATGGAGAGTTTGATCCTGGCTCAGGACGAACGCTGGCGGCGTGCTTAACACATGCAAGTCGAACGATGGTCCCGGGGCCCTTGGGTCCTGGGGGATTAGTGGCGAACGGGTGAGTAACACGTGAGTAACCTGCCCCAGACTTTGGGATAACTGCTGGAAACGGTAGCTAATACCAAATATGACCTTTTACCGCATGGTGGAAGGTGGAAAGCTTTTGCGGTCTGGGATGGGCTCGCGGCCTATCAGTTTGTTGGTGGGGTGATGGCCCACCAAGGCTTTGACGGGTAGCCGGCCTGAGAGGGCGACCGGCCACACTGGGACTGAGATACGGCCCAGACTCCTACGGGAGGCAGCAGTGGGGAATATTGCACAATGGGCGCAAGCCTGATGC
>Ga0123356_10000178_pt1 | contig 72220 bp, 53 predicted proteins | sample TergutEmb28metaG_2_FD_92546 | JGI IMG/M metagenome (GOLD analysis project Ga0123356, IMG submission 92546) | Embiratermes neotenicus P3 segment gut microbial communities from Petit-Saut dam, French Guiana - Emb289 P3 | ecosystem: Host-associated > Arthropoda: Insects > Digestive system > Gut ...
GCTGGGGTTTGGTGTATGTACAGTCTGCAAAGTGTAAGCAGTAAGCTTATATTTATTTTTTGGTGTATATTTTTATTTGACATTTGCGTCTTTGAATACTCGATTGTCTACATGACATTATTCAGTCTGGAAGCCATGAACGGGGTCAGCGCGGCGGATTTCGCCGGAATGATGGTAAATCTGGGGGCTACGACATCAGGAAATCTCCTGGGTGGTGTCGCGCTTTCCATAGGCTACTGGGCAATTGCAAAAAAGACACTGTGATGTCATAAACTTGCATATATTTGTAATTTCTGTTATCTTACTTAACAGCCACTCAGAAATGAAAGAGGATACTAACCGGTATGGAAGCTATAGCAACAAAACTCTGGAACAGGGATTTTTCACTGTTGGTATTTGGGCATATAGTCTCCTTATTCGGTAATATGATACTTAGCTTTGCCTTACCGTTATACGTGCTTGACATCAGCGGGTCACCTGCACTATACGGAATAATGCTGGGTGTTCCGTACATATCGCTGCTGGTAATCTCTCCGGTCGGCGGTATTATTGCAGACCGGCTCAGGAAGCAAAGAATCATGTTCTGGCTTGACGCTTCAACAACTGCACTCATTGTTCTGTATATGATAGTCAGCGGCATGATATCGTTGGTGATTCCCATAATTGTTGTCAAGCTTCTGGCTTTGAATGCAATTCAAGGAATGTATATGCCCACCGTGCAATCAAGCGTTCCTCTATTGATTCCAAGCGCAAAGCTTACCAAGGGAAATGCTGTTGTGGGCGTTGTAAACTCATTATCTACACTAATCGGGGTTGGTGTTGCAGGTGTGGTTTACGGAAGCTTCGGGCTGCGTCCGATACTCATCGTGAGTGCGATATGCTTTGCATTTAAAGCGGTAATGGATTTGTTTATACGGATTCCGTTTAAGAAGCAGGAAGCGATTGGCGGAGTTCTCAGTATAGTAAAAAATGATTTATCCCTATCGTTCAGGTATGCCACAAAGGAAAAACCTGTTCTTGCAAAAAGCGTTATACTGGTGTTCCTTCTCGTGTTACTTTTGATATCGATATTACTGGTCGGGGTACCGGTACTAATTAATCAACATCTCGATATGGGCATGGAGTTTGTCGGGATAAGCCAGAGCTTTATGATGGTTGGCGGATTGTCGGGCGGTATTATCGCCGGAGCGTTGGGTGAAAAGCTGAATATACCAAAAGCGCTGGTACTTATTGCCATAGGAAGCGTTTTCATAGCATCAATGGGGGTGGTGTTTTTTATTAAAACTCCCATGATGATTGCGTATATAGTCCTCACGGCTGCAAGCGCACTAGTCTATCTTACGGTACAGGTCTTTAATATTGCCGCAATTACTTTTTTGCAAAAGGAAACGCCGTCAGAATTGATAGGCAAGATTCTGTCGATGATGATGGTAATCCCGTTTCTGGCTCAAGCCATAGGGCAAGTGCTTTACGGCGCGCTTTTCGAAAAGCTTGCATCAATGCCGTGGACAATAATATTTGCAACCGCAGCGCTGGTAGCAATCATTTCGACATATTCCTGCGGGCTGTTTTTAAGGATAACAAAAGGGCAGACAATGGAGCGGCTGGAAGAATAACCCCTACAACCGGCAGTTGAAAGGGAGTTGCACTGCGAAATTAAATATTTGAAAATAAGCTGATATCAAGGAGGATAAAATGGTTTATGTTTTATTGGCGGATGGCTTTGAGGAAATAGAAGCGATTGCGCCGGTTGATTTATTGCGAAGGGTTGATGTTGAAGTAAAAACTGTATCGTTAACAAATGATTTAATGGTACGGGGCGGTCACGATATAGTCATTAAAGCAGATATAACCATTGAGCAAATCGAATTTGCTTCTTTAGAGATGCTGGTTCTACCGGGCGGGCTTGGAGGTGTCAGCAAAATTGCCGATACCCCGGCTGCGATGGATTTGATTCTTAAGGTCTGGAAAGCGGAAAAAAAGCTCGCCGCTATCTGCGCGGCTCCGAAGCTGCTCGCGCAGTTGGGTATCATAAGCGGTTTAGTCGTTTGCCATCCTTCTGTAAAGGATGATGTCATAAATGCGGGCGGAGTAATTTTATCCGACCGGCAATCAGCTTATGACAATAACCTGATTACCGGGAAAGCTGCGGGCTCCTCTATAGAATTTGCGCTTGAGCTGGTTGCGGTCATGCGCGACAGAGAAACTTCCGACAAAATCCGCAATATGATATCGTAAATTAACGCTTTATATTGCGGCACGTTGACTTACTGCATTTAAGTGATTATAATTACTGTAAGAGGGCAAGGGCGCTAACCCTTGCCTGAATCCGTTTTATTGTACACATCAGGAGTTATACTAAAGCAGGGGAATAGTTAAATTGCAACTTTGAACGCAACTTTCAGCTAAATTGCTAAATTGCACCTATAATTGCAAATAATACCGGTCGGGGTTCATAGAAAAGAATGGACATTATAGAGAAGCTTACAATTTTATCTGATGCTGCAAAGTATGATGTAGCTTGCACATCCAGCGGGGTAGATCGCGCAGGTGCTCCCGGTTCTATCGGCAATGCGGCCAAATGCGGCATCTGCCATAGTTTCTCCGCAGACGGCAGGTGCATTGCACTGCTTAAAGTTCTATTAAGTAATGTTTGTGTTTACGATTGCTCCTACTGTGTAAACAGGAAATCAAACGATATCCGCCGGGCGACTTTTGAGCCTCACGAGCTTGCGGAACTCATGATACAATTCTACAGACGCAACTACATTGAGGGCCTTTTTCTCAGTTCCGCTGTTGTCAGAAATCCTGATTATACATGCGAGCAAATGATTGAGGTCATATCGCTCATCCGAAACACATATCGCTTCAGAGGTTATGTTCACGTAAAAGCCATACCGGGCACCGATGACAGACTGCTTACCGCTCTGGGCCTCCTTGCAGACCGGATGAGCATAAATCTGGAGCTGCCTTCAAGCGACAGCTTGAAACTGCTTGCTCCGGATAAAAGCCGCGAAAGCATTTTAAAACCAATGGGGATGATTAAAACAGGCATCCGGGAGAACCGGAGCGATTTGGTAAAATACAAAAAAACGCCTAAATTTGTTCCTGCGGGTCAAAGTACACAGATGATAGTAGGAGCAACGCCGGAGACTGACTATAAAATCATTAATCTTTCCGCTGCACTCTATAAAAAATATGAATTAAAAAGGGTATTTTATTCCGCATATATGCCTGTTCTCGAGGGTAATAACCTGCCTGCAAAAGACTCCAAGCCGCAACTGCTGCGGGAGCACCGGTTATATCAGGCTGATTGGCTTCTGAGGTTTTATGAGTTTGAAGCTGCCGAGCTTTTGGACGAAAAGAATCCTAACTTTAATCTGCTTATTGACCCTAAATGCAACTGGGCATTAAACCATTACGATTTTTTTCCGGTTGAGATAAACACAGCAACTTATGAGACACTGCTGCGCGTTCCCGGTTTGGGCGTGATAGGAGCAAAAAAAATTATCAGAGCGCGTAAAGCGGGAACGCTGGATTTTCACGATTTGAAAAAGATGGGTATCGTGCTGAAAAGAGCCCAGTATTTTATTACATGCCGGGGTAAAAGCGTGCCGGGCATCCAAAACAATCCGGAATCTGTATTAAGAGGTCTATTGTCCGAGCAAAGCTGGGAGCTTGCCGGTTCACCTATGGAACAACTGTCTTTGTTTGACGAAATTGAAGCAAAGAGTACAAGAGAGGATCTGGTTAAATGTCTTACAGGACAGATATAGCATATATATACGACGGCTCCTTTGAAGGGCTTCTTTGCTGTGTGTACGAGAGTTACTATCAAAAAGAACTACCCTCCATGATTTTCAGCCACAGCGAAACACAGGAAACCCTGTTTGATGTAAAGGAAATAATAACGGACTATACCTCCGCTCAAAAAGTAGAGAACTCAATTAATAAATCAATTTCAAACGAAGCGCTGAGGCTTGTGCGGTTGTGCTATTACTCACAAGCGGAAAATCGTGAAATCATTATCCTAAACTTCCTTCGCATGGGCTATAAAACCGGTGCGCCGGTTACAAACATGCTGGCGGACGATACTGTCAAGTCCATTACTGATATCGCCCGGAGTGTACAGCGCGAGAGTCACTATTACAAAGAATTTCTGCGCTTTTCAGACTATAATGGCGCTCTGGTGGCGATTATCGAGCCGAAAAATTTTGTTTTGCCTATGATTGTCAATCATTATTGCGACAGATTTCCAAGCGAGCAATTTTTGATATATGACGAGAGCCATAAATATGCTATAGTATATCAAAACGGCAAAAGTGTTATAGTACCTCTGGAAAATCTGGAGCTTCCCGAAGCATGTGAAAATGAAGAGAAGTTCAGAGCCCTATGGAAGAGGTTTTATGATACAATTGCAATTGAAGGCAGAATAAACCCCAAGCTGCGGATGAATAATATGCCAAAACGTTACTGGAAACACCTGACCGAGTTTCAAGATTAGAAAGCGCAGGAAGGAAGCAACAATATGAGATTACTACCAAGGGCGGCGATATTAATTCTTATCATCACCGCAATTACAGGCTGCTCCGGAGCCGGCAGCACAGAGACGGAAGCAAACGCATCAGCCATGTCCGCAACACCGGGCGTTGCTTTTGAAATACCGGTGCCCACCGCATCCGGAGTCGATGTTGAACGCAACGACAAAGCATCAATAGATTATTCAAACATACAAAACGGGTATGTTATTGTCGAATTCAGTGAGAAAACAGATAAAACACTAAAAATAATAGTCACTGCACCGCATGGTGAAATGTATATATACTCATTAAGCGATGATGGTAACGAGGAAATAATCCCGCTTACGGAAGGTGACGGCGAATACCAGATAGGCGTATTTGAAAATATAGAAGCTGACAGTTATAACATGGTTCTTTCAATTACTATCGATGTAGTACTGGCGGATGAGTTTATACCGTTTATAAACCCCAACCAGTTTGTAAACTTCACAAAAGAAAGCGAACTGGTCGGGTTAGCGGCTGAACTGATAATAAACGCCTCAACCATCGATGAAAAAATCGAAGCCATATACAATTATGTTGTAGATAACTTCACATACGATTATGACCTTGCTGCATCGGTTCAGAGCGGATACATACCAAACCTTGACGAAGTGCTGCATAGAAAAGAAGGCATATGCTTTGATTACTCGGCGCTTGTTACGGCAATGCTCCGCAGCCAGGGGATACCGGCGAAGCTTGAGATTGGTTATCACGGCGATGAATATCACGCCTGGATAAGCAAGTATTGCGATCAAAACGGCTGGATAGACAGAAGGTATCATTACAGCGGAGGGGAGTGGGCGATGATGGATCCGACCGTGGAATCAGGCGAACGCAGGTTACACTTATCAAGACAAGAGGCGAGAGACGACACAGAGTACCGTTTAATGTTCAACTACTGATAAATAAAAAAATAAAAGCGTGTCAAAAGAGCAATAAACAGCTCCTCTGACACGCTTTTTTATTATTGTAACCGGATTGATTTAATTTGTTGCCGGGATTTAATTGATTAATTATTAATCATTATGCAATATATACTTAACACAAATTTAACACTTTTGAAACATTTGTTAAAAATTATGGAACAAAATTTCCACAACTGCGTCTAAGTGGGTATAAAAACAAAAAAGGGGTGTCAACATGAAAAAAGTATTCTCGATTCTGGTTATTTTAGCAATAGCGCTTACCTTGGCTGCAGGATGCGGCGGCTATTCTTTTGAATCCGATTCATCTTTTGTACCCGGCAGAAACAATACAAATACGCTTCATTCTACCCCCCCTCCACCTGCGGCAGTATCTCCGGAGGCAGGTCTGAGCGACTATTGGTATGACGCAGAAAATGAAGATTGGCGCTACGGGCCGATTGACGAGACGGACGAATTCGCATCTGCTCTTGAATCTCCCTTTAAAGATGTCGCGACCAGTCCGTTGTCCACTTTTTCAGCCAGCGTTGATACCGCTTCATACAGCATAATGCGCCGCCAGATAATGAACGGCTCCAGCCCGGCGGGTATGCGTATTGAAGAGTTGATAAACTACTTCGACTATAATTATCCTGCTCCCGCTCCGGGCAGTGAGCATCCGTTTTCGATTACAACAGAAGTCAGCACAGCTCCCTGGGCTCCCGACCACCTTCTTGCCATGATTGGGATTCAGGGAGTCAGGCTCCAGAATACGCACGAAATCGCAAATAATGTTGTTTTTCTTATCGATGTCTCAGGGTCTATGGATCGCCCGGACAGGCTTCCGCTTGTAATAGAGTCAATGAAGCTGCTGCTCGAGCAACTTGACGAAAATGACAGGATTTCCATAGTAACGTATGCAAGCGGCGACAGAATAGTTGCCGACTCGATTCCGGGCTCGGAAAAGCGGCATCTCTCACAACTGCTGGACAACCTCAAAGCCGGCGGCTCTACAGCAGGTGCGCGGGGGCTCCGAACGGCTTATGAGCTTGCCGCAAAAAACTTCATTGAAGACGGTAATAACCGGATAATACTTGCTACAGACGGCGATTTTAATGTAGGCCTGAGCAGCGTGAGTGATATAATCAGTTTAGTGGAAGCCGAACGCGATAAGGGTATATTTATAAGTGTACTTGGTTATGGCATGGGCAATTTGAAAGACACTATCATGGAAGCTATAGCAACAAACGGCAACGGTAATTACGCATATATTGATACGATTCAGGAAGCGAGAAAGGTTCTGGTTGATGAGTTTGATTCCACCATGTTTACAATTGCCAGAGATGTAAAATTCCAGGTTGAGTTCAATCCGGAAACTATCAGCGCCTACCGGCTGATTGGATATGATACCCGCCGTCTGGAGAACGAGGATTTCAACGATGACACAAAAGACGCAGGCGACATCGGGTCGGGTCATAATGTTACTGCCTTCTTTGAGTTGATTCCGGTCGGGATAACTGAAGATGGGCTTTTAGTTGACCCGCTGACATACAGTGAAACAATCACAACCGGAAGCGATGATTTTATGACGGTGAAAATCCGCTACAAAGACCCTGACGGGGAAGTCAGCAAATTGGTTGAGCATACAGTCGGAGCAGAAGCTCTTGAGCGAAAGGCTTCAAACAACTTTATGTTTGCTTCGGCAGTTGTCGAGTTCGGTCTTATTATTACAGAATCAAAGTACATGAGCGAAAGTACACTGTCAAGCGTACAGTCCAGAGTGGAAGCCGCACTCGGTGAAGATAATTACGGCTTACGCGCGGAGTTCCTTGACCTTGTCCGGCGTTATGAGAGAAACGGATAAAGTCAGGTAAAGATAGAGAAGCGGGGCATTACAGCTTTGTAGTGCCCCGTTTCGCATCCCTGCCACCAGTGAGCAACATTACATATAGTATTCTATCAAAAGGTTGCCTTGTTCTGTGTTATAATTGTATCAAGAACTCTTTGAGGGATGGGATTATGGAAAACAAAATCAGGAAATACCCGTTATTTTCGGTATGCGGATTAAACTGCGGACTATGCCCGCGCTATTATACCGCCGGCTTATCCAGATGCCCCGGTTGCGCCGGAGAAGGCTTTTCAAATGTTCACCCGCCATGCGGTATACTCTCGTGCTGTCGGCGAAAGGACTATGAATATTGCTTTGAATGCGGGGAATTCCCCTGCGGAAAATATGATGAAGCAGACACAAAAGACTCATTTATAACTCATATAAACCAATTCACTGACATGGAGAAAGCAAAAAATGCAGGAATGGCTGCATATGAAAAGGAGCTGAACGAAAAAGTAAAAATACTCGGGTACATACTCAAAAGCTTCGATGACGGACGGCATAAAAGCTTCTACTGCCTGGCAGTAAACCTTTTGGAGTTAAAAGATATTAAAGCAACCATGGGGCGGATGGAAAATGAAATACCACCGGATTCAACACAAAAAGAAAAAGCAAAAGCCTGTGCCGGATTTTTTAAAGAAATAGCAGAAAAAAGAAACATAACACTAAAACTGCGGAAATAGCTACTAAATACTGTTCACACCATGAATTAAGCGAGACGAGGAGTCTGTGTTTTTCGATTTCCCAAGCGAGTTAAGCGCCAACGCAACATCTTGAATATAGTTTCGACCAGTAGCGCGCTTGTCTGAGCGACGAAATCGGTAAAAATACAACTCCGAGTGCAAATTTTCATCTTTGAAAAAGGTGAAAGGTAGCGCATACTATGCATGTGAACAGTAACTGCACTTTCGCTGTATTAAGCGAGAATCCCGGTGTGGCGTTGCTGCATGCTGTAATATATGCTAATATAGTCACAGAAAAATAAAGCGGAGGGAACATCATGGAGAACAGTTCAAAATTCAAAACACCATTAGTAACGCATATATACACAGCAGACCCGTCGGCACATGTATTTGAAGACAAACTCTACATATATCCGTCTCACGACCTTGTGAATGAAGGACTTGACGACGGCAAGGGCGATCACTTCCAGATGCAGGACTACCATGTCCTGTCTATGGACGATATAGGCGCGCCCTGCATAGACAACGGCGAAGCCCTCCATGTAAAGGACGTGCCGTGGGCAAGCAAGCAGATGTGGGCGCCGGACGCAGCCTATAAAAACGGAAAATATTATTTCTACTTTCCGGCGAAGGACAAAGATGACAAATTCCGTATTGGAGTTGCAACCGCCGACAGACCGGAAGGCCCGTTTAAAGCGGAGCCCGACTACATCCCCGGCAGCTTCAGCATTGACCCTGCGGTATTTGTAGATGATGACGCAAGGGCATATATGTACTTCGGAGGACTTTGGGGCGGGCAGCTTGAGAAGTGGCAAACCGGGGAATTTGTTCCCGGTGAAGAAGGCATGACTCCCGGAGACGACGGACCGAAAGGCGACGAACCCGCGCTTGGCGTAATGGTCGCGGAGATGAGTGATGATATGTTGACATTTAAAACAAAACCATCGGAGATCAAGATACATGATTCCGACGGAAAACCCATATCTGCAAAGGACGAGGAAAGGTGGTACTTTGAAGGCCCGTGGATGCACAAACATAACGGCAAGTACTACCTGTCGTACTCAACAGGACCTACACATTATCTTTGCTATGCGGAAAGTGACAGCCCGACAGGCAGATTTACGTATAAAGGAAGAATATTAGAGCCGGTCATAGGATGGACAACACACCACTCAATAGTTGAATTTAAAGGCAAATGGTATCTGTTTTATCATGACAGCTCATTATCCGGCGGTCAAACACACTTGCGCAATGTAATGTATACAGAGCTTGAAATTGCCGATGACGGCACAATAACGACAATCAAGCCGTATAATTGATGCAATCGGGCATTGGCTACCGCTTTATTATACCCCGCATAAAAGCATCCGAGAAAATGCTTGAAAAAAGGACGGCAAAATCAATTTCGATTGCGCTCCATTCCTGCCCGTTGTCTTCCCGTGAAAAATCAAGAACACCGCATAATCTTCCCTTATCCATAAAAGGAATCATTATGAAATCCTGATAATTCCCGCGGGTTGGCTTCATTGACTCCTTGAATGTCGGATTATTGGAATTAATGCATAACTCAACACCGTCACCTGTAAGCAACGATTCGATTGCCGTTGCCGCCAGATTATTAAGCGCAAACCTTTCGCCGACACGTGACATCCGGTTATTACTTGTGCGCACCCACTCGCTCCGGCATATCAAATCTCCGGTATCGCTTTCAATTTTATACAGCAACACCTGCCCGATATCCATAAACTCGTTTGCCATATGGAACAAATCTTCGGAATTTGAACCTGCATATTCGCCGGATAAAATCCTCTTTGATATTTTTGCTAATATTGTTTGCTTGCGAAGCTGTTCGACCAGCTTGATTTGATTGTGTATCCTGAACTCAATTCTTGCGGGGTGGAACGGCTTTGTTATATAATCCGCTGCGCCTAAAGCCAACCCCTTCTCAATACTTATTTCATCATCGAGCTTCGTTACAAAAATAACAGGGATATCACTGGTTGCTTCTGTTTTTTTCAAATTATCAATTACATCAAACCCGTCCATCTCCGGCATTAAAATATCCAGAAGAATAATGTCAGGCATGTTGTTTTTCGCGATATTTACAGCAGCAAAACCACTTTTTGTCCCATATACTGTAAAATCCTTTTCAAGAATATCCGTCAGTACATTAATGCTTGCCGTATCATCATCAACAATGAGAACACTTCTTTTGTTTGATTTCTTCATTACTGCATCATCCTTCTCTTAAATTTATCCAGTTCAACAATTGCTTGTTCAAACTCAAATTCTTCAACTCTCCGCGCAAGATCTTCCGCGCCCGGAATCTTTAATAAATCATCCAGCATTTTTCTGCAACTGGTATCATTGTCAGTAAGCAGCGATTCCAACTCATCGATTACATCGGCTATCCTGTCACGGTCGGTTATGCTGGTCACAATCTTTGACGAATCCTCGAGCAACAGCGGCTCCAGTCTGAAAAGCGTCAACCTCAACTCGGAGTCGAGGGTTGCTTTAGTCTTTTCGTCAAGCAGATCCATACCGTTAGAGAGTAAAACCTCTACTGCCGCCGCCGCCATCTGAAGCTTTTTCTCTCCGATTTGCCCTGCGTTGCTTCCCAGTGTATGCGCAAGCCTGTGAGCCAGCTTGATATCGCGCTCTTTTGCTGCGTTTACAATATTTTTATACGTATCGCGGTTGGTTTTCGCAAAGTAAACCCTTCTTTTTCTCTGGAGGTTTTCATACTCTTCGGACTGCTGGTATTTATCTTCGACACTGTAGCCTTCGACATGGAGGTATTTAAGCAGGCATCTCCACAATTCCTGAGTTGTGAAAGGCTTGCCTAAAAAATCGGATAATCCGTTTGCCTTATAAAGCTCCAGGTCGTTTGCCATTATATTAGCGGTGAGCGCAACAATCGGCGTATTTATTCCCAACCCGGAGATTATGGACGCAGCCTCCAGGCCGTCCATAACAGGCATATGGATATCCATAAATATCAAGTCAAAAGGCTTTTCGCCTGTATATACACGCCCGGTAACCGTATCGACCCCGTCCTTGCCGTTGTTGGCTAATGTAGTCTTAACACCGACTCTGGTCAAGTGGTCGAAAATGACCTCCCTGTTCAAGTCGCTGTCCTCACAAACCAAAACTTCACCCTGGAAATTCGGTCTCTCAAAATCGTTTAATGTAATTTGCTGCGGAAGAACGTTTATCTCCTCAAAGCAAAAACTGAAGGTCAGTTCAAAGCTGAACTTGCTTCCGGCCTCAACCGAGCTTTCAACATTAAGCCTTCCGCCCATCAACTCCACAATACTTTTACTGATAGCAAGGCCCAATCCCGTGCCTCCGAATCTGCGTGTAATGCTGCCGTCTCCCTGCATAAAAGGTTCGAAAATCCGGGAAATCTGCTCCGGTCTCATGCCGACGCCGCTGTCTTTCACTTCAAAGCAAATCGTTGCGCTGGTTTCATCGGTTTCTTTAACAAGCGCCGAAAGCCTGACAACGCCGCTGCTTGTAAATTTAATAGCGTTGGAAAGAAGGTTCATAATGACCTGCCTTAACCTGACAGGGTCGCCAAATAATTTTTTGCTGATTGAGGGTTCGGCATAGCATAAAAGAGCAATTCCTTTCTCTCTGGCCTTAGGTACAATTGCTGCCTGGCAGTACGCAAACAAATCATGCAGGCTAAATGGAATATATTCAAGCTCAATCCTGCCTGACTCGATTTTTGAAATATCGAGTATATCATTGATTATACTGAGCAGCCACTGTGAACTCTCTATTATTTTTCCGAGATACTCCATAGTTTTCGGAGGGTTTTCACCATACTGGGCAAGCTCGGTAAACCCGATAATGCTGTTCATTGGCGTTCTGATTTCATGGCTCATGTTCGCGAGAAAAACAGATTTTGTCTGCGAAGCCGACAAGGCTGCCTCTTCAAGCTTCTTATATTTTGTTATATCGTGAGCAACCCCCATAAGACCAATTGTAGCACCGTTGACAATAAGCGGAGCCTTCACCGTCTCAAAAATCGCATAACCGCCGTCAAGTCTTGGTATTCTCTCCTCAAATACGGATGTCCGCATTTCGGTTATAACCTTACGGTCGCGATCCCTCATCTCAACAAGCCTGTTTATTGACAGCTTAAAGCCATTAATGTCTTCTTTTCCGATAATGTCTTCCCTGGACAGGCCAAAATACTCCAAAAAGCCCTTATTGCATTGTATATAACGGAAATTTAAATCCTTTATGAAAATAAGGGCGGGAATAGCATCAAAAAGAGTGTTGAGCATTGCCGTTTGCAGCGAGAGCTCTTGTGTTTGCTCTTTTACGATTCTCTTCATTCTTCTGCCTGCCTGACGGCTTCTTAAGAAAAGGAAAATGATAAGAGCCAGTATTAAGAAAAGAGTGACGGATAAGCTTACCAGTAACGGTCTCTGAGCCTCCGCAACGTTGCTCCTGTAATCGTAAGTCCTGCGTACCCAATGTTCCGATATTATATCCGTGTCTATAAGTTGCAGAGCTTTATTCAATATGGAATGCAGCACCGGCTCGTTTATGTTTAGCCCGATAGTGGAATGGAAGAGGTTATCAAACATAAAACTGATTCTATAACCCGTGCGTTCAAGATAGTGCGTGAGTATCAGAAGGCTGGTGTCTCCAATCATAACAACATCTATAGCACCGTTATCCAGAGCATCAAAGGCGGCTAATGAATCCTTGAACTCGGTTGCCCCGGGATGGTTCGGGAACCATAGCTTGAAAAATTCCGTATGGGCATAGCCTTCAATCAAACCTACGTTAAGGTGTAAAATGTCATTGAGGGTCAGGTCGCGCTGCTCCGATTTTGATATTAATACGGAACGTCCGGTTAATAACGGGGTATCCGCCCATAAAAAGTTACCGGCCCGTTGGCTGGAATACAACAAATCAGTTATTAAAGCAACCTCGCCGCTTTCAAGTAGCTTAAATAAGTCGGCAAAGCTTGCGTTTTCGTCGTTAAATCGCTCAAAGCGCAGACCGGTAAGTCCTTCAACCTCCCGTAGTACATCTAAAGCAATTCCCTGCCATAACCCCTCGTGTGAATTGTAGAAACTCAGCGGGTAATTATCTACCTCGGCGGCGAAACGGATGACGGGATTGTCCCTTATATAGTTGCGCTCATCGTCGCTAAGCTGAGAAAACAGTTTGTGCCTCAGATATTCCTGATAACCGCGGTTGTAAAGCTCGGCAAGGTAACGCTGAACAGCGCTGTCCTGAAGAGCCCTATCCACAGCCGAAATAACCGGGGTCAAGGCGGAGTCCTGCGTTGCCAGCGATACCGGCATAAATATCAACGGATAAAAATCATTGGAAATCATATCGTTGTGTTGGATAAAATTCAGCTCTGCAACACTGCTGTAATAAAAGGCATCAATCTCACCACTGATCAGCGCGTCATATACAGCATTGAAGTCGCTCAGTTCAACAACCTCAAATGTGCCAGGCTCCATCTGCTGTGTGACTGCATTAATCGTTGCTGTACTCTCGACAAATCCCGCGAGAAGCGGACGGTAAGCAATTATATCCGCAGTCGGCTGACTGTCGGCAAGGCGGAAGTATCTCACAGGACGCATCGCAATAGCACTTGTCATATCATATCTGTTAAAGCGCTCTTCGGTTGGCGTCAATTCACCGCTGAATGAAATATCCAGAGTTTCAAGCCCGTCAAGCAGATCGAACCAATCTTTTAGTACGGGTTTGAACTCAATGCCGAATATATCCGATAACCACTCACAAAAGAACGCAGTAAACCCTCTGACCTCGCCATTTTCATTCATAAAAGCTTCGCTGGTCATAGGCATGCCATAAAGAAAGTAGCCATAATCCGCCTTCAGAGCGTTTATGGCAGCTATTTCTTCTTCTGTTATGCCCGGAATATCAAGAAAGGAGGAAAAAGGAGAAATAATTTCGTATGGCTCACGTACGCTCCCGGTATCGCGTGCGCAGCCCGAAACCGTTATAATAGATATGGCGGCAAGAATAATGCATAATACTTTAAGAACTCTTTGCCTCGTCATTTTCACTCCATTGATTAAAGTAGCATAAACAGCAATAAAAATGTCAGCTATATTACAGATATTTTGCTAAACGATTATACAGGGGCATAGTAGTAAATACAAGTTATTTTGAATACTATCCACAAATTATTGCCATAACATTTAAAACATAGTTAAATTTCACATTTCTCCATTGCTTATTTCATCCTCGGAAAGCCCAAAGCCTTCAACAGCATCATCTCCGCTTGGTTCTACATGGATAACGATATCATAAATATTCTCAAGGCGCTTCTTTATCTCATCTTCTACCTGTGATGCAATGTTGTGAGATTCCGATACAGAGCAATCAGGGCATACATTGATATCAAAACTGATGTCCCAAAAACCTGAAATGCAGCGCATTCTTGCCCGATGCGGATTGCTTGCTCCGTTTACCGAGTTTACCGCATCCACAATAATACGGTAAGATTCAATATCGTCATTTCCATCCATCAGTTCCAGATTGACATCGGCAAAAATCCCTACCGCGGTTTTTATTATCCATCCGCCTATCAGCAAAGCGACAACAGAATCGGCGGATGCCGTTCCTGTAAAGTATGTAATAGCAAAACCTGCAAGAACCCCCATTGAGATTAAAACGTCACCTGCCATATTTTTTGCGTTTGCTTTTATTATCGCAGAGTCGGCACGCTTGCCCAGCACATGCTGGCTGTAGGCAAGCAGGAGCTTCCCGATGACGGAGAATATCGTTATGCCTATAGCAAAAAAAGATGGTATCGCAGTATGTGTTCCGGATATGAGGTTTGATATTGAGTTGATTATAAGCTGTGCGCCGGCAAAGAAAATAATAAATGACAGGAAAGCGGTTGCAATAGTCTCCGCCCTTCTGTGACCCCAGGGGTGCTTTTTATCGGCAGGCTTTGAGAGAAATCTGACGATTACAAGCGTAATCATGCTTATCAAAACATCTGTTGACGAATCTATACCATCACCGATAAGAGCGCCGCTTTGTGATATAAAACCGATAGTAATTTTTGAAGCCGCCAGAATAGCATTGCCGATTATTGCAATAGTTGCGGCAATGCGCATATATCTGGTTTTACTATCGTTGCTTGTTTGCTTATCCATATCCACACCCTTATCCCCTACTAAGTAGTAATATTATTACTCCGAATGCATTTTTCACATTTGAAAAAGGTGAAAGGTAGCGCACACTATGCCGGTGAACAGTGCCAACTACTCCTGCTCCGAAAGAAAAAAACATCCGGGAACAAATACTGTCCCACAGATGCAATGCTCATCTGCTGTCGCCGGTATCCGTAATAAAAAATGATACCACTTGCAACCCGGCACCACAAACCCCAAAAGGTCCATCGCCTGCTCAGTTTCAGCTTAATTAATAACTTTCGAATCATGCTAACATACGCCCCCCCGCCTGTCAACACAAATTTAGTTTTAGTTTCATATTAAAAATACAACTCCGAGTGCAAGCGCACAATATGTCGGCGAGCAGTAAACACCTAAATATAATGCAAATACCTTGACATATATAGATTGAATACATATATTATATATGCAATCTATATATGTATGCGAGGTGGTGATTAATAATGGAAAACGCAATTTGGGGCAACACTACGATGGTAATCCTAAAGCTGCTTGCGGAAGAGGATATGTACGGATATCAAATCATCAACGAAATTATGAAAAAATCTGATAATGTCTTTAACCTTAAGGCAGGAACCCTCTATCCGATATTGCACGGGCTGGAAAAAGACGGTATGGTCACATCGTACGACGAAACCGCAGGAAACCAGCGTGTCCGCAAGTATTACAAAATCACAAGTAAAGGCAAGACACTTCTCGAAGAAAAAGAATCCGAATGCATGACATACATGACTGCACTAAACCGCCTCATGGGTTGGGGGGAAGAACATGCAAGAACTTGACGCAATCGAAAAATACATAAATTCGGTATGCAAAGAAATACGTAATAAAAACGCACATCAGCGGGTTTCCGATGAGATCAGAAACCTGATACTCGACATGCGCGATTATTACATACAGCAAGGCATGGACGAGAAAGAAGCAACAGAAAGAGCGATAGAAGAAACCGGCAAAGCAATGCCGCTCGGTGAACAGTTCGACAAGATACATCTGCCCGACCCGAAGTGGGCAATGCGTCCGTCCCTGTCGTTCAAAACCCTGCTCCGCACACCATTAAAGACCTTGCTGACATTCCTGTTGCTGGCAGCGGCATCCTTTGCGCTATTCAGCCGTGTTGCCGAATATTCGATGATATCGAGGGAAATGGACCGTGCGGCGGAACATTATTACGGTGTCGCTGTAATCGATGCACAAGCGCCTGATTTGTCGGGTATATCTATGATGATTAATTACCTGACGGTGGCGGAGGGCAGATCTGAAACGGTAATGCCGGACTTTATCTCCCGGCAAAGCTTCTCACCGGAGCAAATATCGGCGTTTTCAGATATACCGCAGGTGACATTTACAGATAAACGTTACATGACAGCGGGGATATCCGCAGATGGCTTTGAGCGAATGGACTTTCTGGATGAAAACATGTATAACCAGACAAATCGTTTAATTATCGAAGGGACTTACAATGCCCACCCGTTTCCGGAAAATGCAGAAGATGGTCAAAGCTGGCTCCTGTTCAGAAATGTCAACCTGCTGGCAGGAAATCCGGAGGTAATGTTCGGCACCACGCTCAGGCTGCACACCTTCTCAGAGGATGGAATCAACAACAATATTCTCGTTACTGCATCGGGTAATATTATTTCGAGTACGTTTTATGATGTCCATGTGCCGAGGATGGTTTATGAAATCTATGACAACCCGTTCGGTCAGAACTTTCTGGACAGTTTGGACGAAGGCGGGAGATATCTTGTGATCGGCAGATGGGATCAAAGAGCAAGGTTTTTGGCAAACTGGCTTGGAGACTGGGCGACAATGGACTTCTGGTCGTCAGTCACTTACATAGATGGTCTGCCCGATAACTATCTTGAAACCGAAGAATTCGAACCTGTACGTACCCTGATAGAGATGACAGAAAATGACAGGTATACCTTCGATATGGTGTACACATCGGACATGAATTCCATCGGTCGCTTTGCAGAGCGGCAGATGGTTATTCGCGAAGGACGTGCGCTGACACCGGAGGATGCAAACACAACAAACTGCGTTGTGAACCAATCGTTTCTGACGAGGCATTACCTTAACATCGGGGACACAATAACAATGCAGCTTGGCGGCGTGCTTTTTGAGCAAAACGCTTTAGTTGGAGCAGTTGCCGGGGTTCCGGAAAGATTTGCGCCGCCGGTCGAAACAGTCGAATTGACTATCGTAGGTGCCTGGACAGACACAGATACGTTTGACGACCGTATGAGACAAACGTTTCAGGCTTATTCCCGCAATACTATATTTGTACCGTCAACCCTGCTTCCCGTTGATGTACCGGAGCATCATTCGTATTACTCCGGAGAAATCAGTTTCATTATCAATAATGCCCGTGATGTCAGTGAATTTATAACCGCTGCAACTCCGTTATCTGAAGATATAGAGGCTGATATCCTGATATATGATGGCGGATGGAGCCGTATGGAAGAGATTATAACGGCTACACAGAGTACGACATTTATTACTATGGTGTTGTTCATTATGTCAGCGGCGGCAGCATTGTTGTTTTCGGTGTGGTTATTTATCGGCCGCGGCATGAAGACCTTTGCAGTTATGCGCTCACTCGGTGCGTCGCAAGGCAAAGCACAAGTCGCATTACTCTTACCGTTTGGAGTGATTGCAATACTTGCGATCCCGGCAGGTATGATATCAGGACTTATTTCTACAACAGGGGCGGTCGCTCCGGTGCTGGAAAGTATTATGGATACTGTTCCCGGCTATGTGCCTGATATGGCATTATCCGGAATTGTTATAACAACTATATTGCTGTGTATAACAGCGTTTTTGGCATTGACTTCAACACTTTATTTCCGCACGATGCGAAAAACGCCCCCACTTGCACTTCTGCAGTCCAATACAAAAAGGCATAAAAAAACCAAAAAGAAAACCCGGATACAGGATACTATCCCTGCATCTGACTTGATAATACCGATGTTCACAGCAGTTGATGCTTTACCGTCGTATACGTCAGAATCAAAACGATATTCAGCTTTGGCTCATATTATCAGCAATGCAATCAGGAACATCAAGCGGACATGGTTAAAATCAATGTTATCAGTACTTCTTACGCTCCTTTTATGCGGCGCAACAGGTGTACTGGTTTTTACTCATCAAATATATGAAGATTTAATAGACAAAATCGAAATAAAAGGCTTTATAACTTATGCATCATCCGTAGCAGTGCAGGATGCAGTCGAGTCTGAACTTCTGACAGATGTATATTACACAGGTGCAAGCTTCAGGAGGATGCCGCTGGGGACATCATTGATCGCTGAGTTCGTTGTGGACACAAAGCTTATAGTGACAAATGATGTGGAGCGTTATCTTATAGATGAAGGAATAGAGGATTTTACAATTGTATTTGCCGATGAGCTGGAAGTACCGCTGGTGAGTTATATAATGGGCGAGTTTAACAGACCGATCGTGATAGGAAGCGAGCTTGCGGATATCCTCGGTTTATCTATCGGTGACCGGATCCGTATAAGCGATCCCGGGATAGTTTCAGTATTTTTTGAGTGGATGGATGAAATGATGCCGGGTTTCAGTGCGAATCCTGAGTTTTTACGTACGCTAACATACTACTCGGATCAGTTCGGTACCGGATTTGATGTAGCAGGAATATTGGAATGCCGTGATCACGGGTTGACACTTTTTGCACCGGTAGGGCAGGCGGTATCGGGAACTTTTGAGTTCAAATCATTTGGATCCTTCATATTCGCAGTCGATTCTCTTGAATTTATCGTTGCCGATAACGAACGACTGGATGAGGTCCTCGATTTTACACACCGTCTCCGCGTACTTAGCACACAGGTCGCTGCTGATGCAGAACTAAATATTGATTTTACTGAGCTGGAAAACATGCTTGGCATTCTTGAGATCATAGAGATCCTGTTCCCGTTTGCAGTGGCGGCAGCAGTTCTTGTAGGTATCCTCACACCGGCATTGATGCTTATGCAATCGACAAAAAGTGCAGCCATCATGCGAGCCTTGGGTACCACTCGCAGACGTACATGCTGTATCTTAGGATTGGAACAGATATTGCTTTTCTTGTCAGGATTGACCGTAGTAATTACAGCGCTGGCTCTATACGACAGTACGCTTTTGGTTAAAGCAGCCGGGCTGCTGAAAATCAGTGTTGGATTATATCTGGGTGGTTATATCCTTGCGACAACAGTTGCGGTGATAATAATAACAAGACACAAGGTTTTGCACCTTTTGCAAATCAAAGAATAGACAAGGAGAAAAAATATGCCTAAACTTATACTCGACAACGTAACCTATCAATACCACAGCGCACCTGCAAATGCCGTGTCAAATGTCTCGTGTACATTTGAGCCGGGTAATTTGTATGCGATCGTCGGACCGAGCGGTTCGGGAAAGTCGACCTTGCTATCGATGCTGGCAGGCTTGGACTTACCAACAGACGGCGATATCGTTTACGATGAAAAAAGCCTCAAGGAACTTGATCTGGATCGTTACCGCCGGGAGAACGTAACGATGATATTTCAAATGTTTCAACTGTTCCCGCTGCTGACGATAACAGAAAACGTCTGCTATCCGATGGAGCTTCAAGGCATGCGCCCGCGCGACGCAAAACCCCAAGCCGAACGGCTGATGAAAAGTCTCGGCATAACGGAAGACCAGTTCAAGCGGTATCCGTCAAGGCTGTCCGGCGGTGAACAGCAGCGCGTAGCAATTGCCCGCAGTCTTGCAACCGGAGCAAAAATCCTGCTCGCCGACGAGCCGACAGGCAACCTCGACGTAGCAAACACAGAAAACATAATGGCTATATTGTCAAAACTGGCACATGACGAAGGCTACTGTGTCATTGTAGTAACACATGACCTTGATGTCGCAAACGCCGCCGACATCGCCTATCAAATGCGCGACGGCAAACTAAAAGAAGCCCCCCGCCTGGGATAGGTTAGTTTGGGAGAACGTCATGCCACAACCTGACGCTATCGAAACACACAAAGCCTCGATGTGTAAAAAATACGTATATAAAACCAATACCTGTTAACGATAACAGGTATAATGCTTATTAATAACTGTATTTCGGAAAGTCTATTGACAAACCTCCGAAGTACAGTTAAAATTATAACAGGTTAACCGCTAAACCTTTCCCAAAATTTGGTTATTATAACAAGAAAAGACGGATATTAAAGAATTTACACATATTAAGGAGACTAACATAATGAAAAAGTATTTAAGACCGATGTCTGTTGCCTTGATCCTATGCATGCTGCTTGTCGCCTGCGCTCCTGCAGACGGAGACTCAACGACACCCGGAAATGACCCGACACCACCGGTTACCGCGGTGTCGCCGCCCCCGGAACTTGAGGATATGTCGACGGACGTGATTGACGCAAACCTGACCGCCACCATCTCTCTGGGAAACTGGCCGCCGGATACGGCTCCGGATGCGGAGCTTGCTTTATTTGAAGGCTTCAAGCAGGTTATGGCTATGCAATACCCCAATGTTACCGTCATACCGGCATATTTCTCGTACACTCTGAGTAACTACGTGCCAATGGCCAGAGGCGGTACTGCTCCGACGGTTTTCCAGCCGCCGTTTACAGACCCGCAACTTCTTATAGGCCAAGGTCTTGTAGCGGATGTGACCGATGCGCTGGAGGCTTTTGGTATTTTGGACAAGTTCAGCCCGAGCTTCATCGACTTGCTCGGAGATGAGAACGGAAGGATATACGGGCTTCCGCGCGACGGGTATGTTCTTGGGATGCACATCAATATAAACCTGTTTGAGCAAGCCGGATTAATGACAGCCGACGGGCTGCCGATGATTCCAAGGACTCTTCAGGAGCTTGCGGAAACAGGGCAGATAATACGCGAGCAAACCGGAAAAGCGGGGCTTGTTTTCCCGGCAAGTGAAACATTCGGCGGCTGGCTCTATACAAACATCGCATGGAACTTCGGAGCGGTGGGCGATAATGCTTTGCTGTATCAGGATGCGAGCGGACGCTGGATAGCAAACCTCACATCAGATCCGGCTTATCAGGCGCTTGACTATCTGCGCTCCTTGCGCTGGGAATATGACATCCTCAACGCCGATGCAACAACAACAGACTGGGCAAGTGCTCACACACTGCTTGGCACGGGCGAGGCGGCAATGAACTTTGCGGCGGACGACTCAGTCGATCAACCTACTGCCGGCAAAGGTCTGCCTGTTGACAAATTTGCACTTATCCCGTTCCCGGCGGGTCCCGGAGGTTCCTTTGCGCTCACGGGAGGCACATGCTTTATGTTCGCTCCCGACACAACAACCGACCAGGCTGTTGCTGCGCTCGCATTCATACGCCTCACAGGCATGCTTCCTTTCCTTGATGATGATATAGTTGCGGGGATGCGCGCTGATGCAGCTTCAAGGCGCGAAAGAGGAGCCCCTGTCCTGCCGCGTGTTCCCGCGTGGAACGATGAAGAATTTATCAACATGCAAAGGTCGATTGCCGATGAGTTCTCCAATGTAGACTGGCGTTTATATCAGGATTTCTATGACTCCTTCACAGACGGCACAATCCAGTTGAAAGGTGAAGAGCCTGTGTTTGCGCAGCAGCTCTACAGGACGCTGACAGCCGCCATTCAAAGAGTCATTACCCGCGAGGAAGCGGATGTAATGGCTGCGCTTGTAAGAGCGGAAGAGAGCTTCCAGGAATACCTTGACGATGAAATAAACTAATCCCCCGGTCACGCAGCACAGGCACATCTTAATAAAAGATATAACTAATGTCACCCACTGTTACCCGCCGGAAAGGAATGGGCAGGACCATGGATAACTCTCTCCAACAAAAACGCAGTTATGCAAGCTGGGCTTATAATGCAAAGTCCTGGCTTATAATGCTGCCGGGAATACTCCTGTTTATGTTCTTTGTATGGGGACCGCTGTTGCAGAGTGTGCAAATGAGCCTATACAAGACAAGAAGCACCGAGCTTGTGGAATTTGTAGGCTTTGAAAATTACATAAGGGTCATCACAAGGGAGGATTTCACGCAAGCTCTCTTAAATACTCTGTCATACACGTTCTGGTCGCTGCTGATAGGCTTTCTTATCCCAATCTTTTTAGCGATTTTGATAGGGGAAACCGTCAGGGGCAAGGGCTTTATCCGCACCGCCGCCTACATACCCAATATACTGCCCGGACTCGCTTCCGTGCTTTTATGGAAGGCGTTCTTCTCCGCCGAGGAGTCGGGGGTTATAAACATCATCCTCGGATTTTTTGGCGTGGAGCCTATGACATTTTTAACCGAGGTCAACCTCGTCATACCTATTATAATAGTGACCGCCACATGGAGGGGTGCTGGTGCGACTGCACTGATATATATGGCCGGAATGGCGGGGATAAACCCGGAGCTTTACGAGGCGGCAACCATAGACGGAGCAGGCATCTGGAAGCGAATCCGGTATATAACGATTCCGGCAATCTTTAATCTCGGAAACACAATGCTTATCTTGCAAATAATCTTCATATTCCAGATAATGTATGAGCCGCTTGTTTTGACAGCGGGCGGTCCGGATGATGCATCTCTCTCGCTTATGCTTCTTATGTGGCGCTACGCATTCGGCGGCGGAACTATGGATTTCGGCAGGGCGTCCGCCGTTGCAGTAATAATTGCATTGATTCTGCTGGTTTTCACCACATTGTATTCAATAATCAACAAACGCAAAACAAACTGGGATATGTAACAGTTTAAAGGTACAGGTATTGACCCGGCACTTACTATTTGCGGAAAGGAAGTTAAGAATGCTGGAAAGGCGCATAAAAATTAAACCGTCACGCATAGGCGTAATCCGCGACTATGACACGAAAACAACAGGTGTAAAAGTCGGAATTTGCGTAGTTTATCTGATTTGCATAGTTGTTGTGATTGTTTCCCTGTTCCCGATATTCTGGGTTGCCATGGCGGGATTTAAAGATTTACAGGAGTACGTGTCAAGCACATCAATACTCCCGAGTTCCTTTGACTTCTCGCGGTATTTCAGAACATGGTCGCAGCTCAACATCATGCGAAATTACATGAACTCATTTTATGCCATTGCAGGTTGTGTTTTCTGTGCGCTTATTTTTAACGGTTTGCTCGCTTACGGGCTTGCAATACTGAAGCCGAAAGGGTACAAGGTTGTAAACAGCCTTGTTATGTTTTCACTTCTTATACCGGCAACAACAAGTATTGTGCCGCTCTTTATGAACATAATAAACCTTGATCCGTACTTGGGATGGTCGGGCTTCTTTATGCCGCTTTGGCTTGCAGCCGGGGCTAACGCTGTTTTTGTCGTATTGTTCAGGCAGTTCTTCGAATCCCTGCCGGTATCCATAATCGAAGCTGCAAGAATAGACGGCTGCTCTCAGCTACAGGTTTTCTTACGTATAGTCCAGCCGCTTTCAAAGCCAATCTACGTTGTAGTAACCATCTTTGCAATCAATGCAACCTGGTCCGATTTCCTGTTGCCATATCTGGTTCTCGGGCAGGGAGAATGGCAGACAGTAATGGTCCGGTTGTTTGTGTTTAGTACGCAGCAGACGATAAATTTTGATGATTTGATGCGCTCCGTCGTATTCTCCATGCTACCGCCGATAATACTGTTCTTTATATTCCAAAAGCAGTTAACGCAGAATATCGTGACCGCCGGTATCAAGGGTTAACTGAGCAAAAACTGCCCATAATGAATAACCATAGGGGGAAAGTTCTTGGCAAAAATTGCTGATAAGTATTTTCAAACTGATGAATGGAAGGTTGTTGAAAATGGATTCGATCCTGCGTATGCGCGTGTGAGTGAATCCATATTCGCACTATGCAACGAAAACATTGGTGTCAGGGGTTTTTTTGACGAAGGCGGGAGCGTTGACAGCTTGCGTGGTGCATATCTGAATGGTGTATATGAAATAAAAGACCTTCCAAAATCTTATCGCGGTATCATTGACAGGACTCACTTTATGATTCCGTCTGTGGACTGGTTGAAAACCTGTATATCCTTAGACGGGGAATCGCTGGATATCGGAAAAGTCAAGTACTCCAAATTTATGAGGGAGCTTGATATGCGTTCGGGCATCCTGACACGAAGCTTTGTATGGCACACAGAATCAGGGAAGGATGTCCGTTTAACCTTCATCCGTTTTACAGATATGCAAAACAGTGAGCGCGCCTACCAGCGCATAACCTTCGAGGCTCTCAACTTCTCAGGTCCGGTTGAGCTTTCAAGCGGCTTAAGCTTTAATGTTAAACACGAGGGACGTGATGAATGCTTTTGGGGCGAATCAAAGGGTGAAGCAACGGAAAGCGCTTGTGCAATCCAATCGCGCACATTTATGTCAGGGCAGGAAGTCTTTGCTGCCGCGCATATAGATGTGCCTCCAACGGCGAACAATTGCAAAGAGCAAAAAGAGAAGGAAGTATCACTCATAACAACACTGATGCTTACTCAGGGAGAAAAGATAAATATAAGCAAAAGGGTTGTTATATTATTCGACAGAACAACGGGTGAAGAGCTTTGGCAAAAGGGGCAGGAACTGCTTGAAAAATCTCTGAAGGTTTCCTTTGACGATGCTTTAAAAGGGCAAAGACAATACTGGGAGAATTATTGGAAACTCTCGGATGTATTGATAGAATCAACCTGTGCAGATACCGCTGCGACAGCGGCGGAAGAGCAACAGGGTATCAGATTTTGCAGTTTTCAAATGGCGCAAACATATAACGGGGGTAACATCCGCCATAACATCGGCGCGAAAGGCCTGACAGGAGAATCATATAACGGGCATGCATTTTGGGATACCGAAGCCTGCTGTATGCCCTTTTACCTTTTTAACAACCCGACAGCCGCGAGAAGCCTTCTAATGTTTCGTTACAACACACTTCCGCAGGCAATTGAACGGGCCAAAATGCTTGACTGTAAAGGTGCATGCTACCCGTTGGCAACACTTAACGGCGACGAAGCTTGCGATCTTTGGCAGCATGCAAGCCTGCAATTTCAGCCAAGTACCGCAGTTGCATATGGAATATGGCACTACACCCTTGTTACTGGAGACGAAAACTTTTTATGGGAGTTCGGGGCGGAAATTCTGCTTCAAATATCGCGTTTCCTTGTGAGCAGAGCAGGGCAAAGCCCGCATACGGGGCAGTACGGTTACTATGGCGTTATGGGCCCCGATGAGTTCCATATGATGGTCAATAACAACGCTTATACAAACTACATGGGTAAACGTTCGCTCGATTATGCGGCGCAAACAATACACCGCATGAAAGCCGGACAGCCGGAGTTGTACTCAAAGCTGCGGAATAAAACGGGCTTAACGGATGAAGAAATTGCAAAGTGGGAAGAAATCGCCGGAAATATGGCGCTGCCAATGACAGATGATGGGCTTATTGAGCAGCATGACGGCTATTTTGACATGCCGTATATAGATGTTAATAAAATCCCCGTAACAGAGTTCCCGCTGTACTATCATTGGTCATACGACCGAATCTACCGCACAAGTATGATAAAACAACCGGATGTCCTGATGTTTTTGTATCTGTATAACTCATCCTTCTCAAAAAAGGTAAAACGGCTTAACTACGAGTATTATGAGCCGCGCACAATTCACGAATCATCACTTTCTCCCGCCGTGCATTCCATACTCGCCGCCGAGTTGGGCAAAATGGAAGAGGCGACGGAGTTTTTTGGTTATGCAACAAGACTTGATTTGGATAACTACAACAGAAACACCTGCGAAGGACTGCACACAACCAGCATAGCAATGGCATGGATAAATATTGTGTACGGGTTTGCCGGGCTGCGTAGCGACGGTGAGCTGATGCGTTTTGCCCCCCGGCTGCCGGCGCGGTGGAGCCGTCTCAGCTTCTCCCTGACCTGGCGGGGAAGGGTCATATCGGTGGAAATGCAAAATGAGCTGACTCTTTTTAAGCTTCAGCAAGGTCAACCGATGGAGCTGATAGTATACGGCAGGCAATTCTCGCTTGATGAAGGCGGTTTATCAGTCCCCTCAGAGTAAAACGATAGGATAAGTAAATGGAAATTTGGAGTTATACGCTCAAAGGCTACAATGCAGAAGACATTGTAACAAATGGCAACAGATTCTTGACAGGCAACGGCTATATGGGATATCGCGGGACGATGGACGAATGGGGGCGGCAGGAAATGGCCGCCGTAAACTTAGCCGGATTATATGACCAAAACGGCGATAACTGGCGGGAGCCTGTCAATGCGCCGAACGGCTTGTTTGCAAAATTATATGTAAACCGCGAATCAGCGGCTCTTGGGGAAGCCGAAACGGCGGAACACAGCCAGACGGTCAACTTCCGCAAGGGCTTGCATATACGGAATACAGATTTTACTAAGGTGCGTATTAAAAGCGAACGGCTCGTATCAATGGCGAGCCATCATCTGCTTGCCTCCCGCTTTGTAATGACATTCAACGAGGATGCGGATGCAGAGCTGATAACAGGAATAGTCACAGATATATGGGATATAAACGGGCCGCACCTTTTTGACCACTCGTTTAGTAAAGGGTGGACAATACAAGTGCAGTCACGGACCGGTGAACTGAGTATCCCTGTTGCGGTCGCACAGGCAATAGGATGCGGCTTTTCTCATGAAGAAAAACAGGAAATTAATGGAAGCGGTATTTTCCGTCGCATGCTCTTTAAAGCTAAAGCGGGGGAATCATATACAATCGAGCTTTTCTCCGCCGTTTATACCGGTATTGACTGTCCGGAACCGGGAGGGCATGCGGTTGAGCTTGTAAATAAGGCTCTTACGGCAGGATTTGAGGAAATCCTGGCTGCTCACGAGTCCGCCTGGGAAAGGATTTGGGATAATTCTGCTGTTGAATTGAAGGGCTGTGATGAAGCTGCCCGGTCTATTAATGCCAGCCTTTACCATTTACACAGCATAGCCCCCCGCCACGCATCCGCCTACTCAATACCTGCGCGCGGGCTTTCCGGGCAAACATACAAGGGAGCGATTTTTTGGGACACGGAAATATTCCTCTTTCCTGTATTCGCCCATACTGAGCCTGAACTTGCCAAAACCCTTCTGCGGTATCGTATCGAAACGCTGCCGGGAGCACTCGCCAAAGCTGCTGAGTACGGGTATCGGGGGGCCTTTTATCCGTGGGAAAGCCAGGAGGGCGGCGCTGAGGGATGCACGGATTACAATGTTGTGGATGTTTTTACAAACCGCCCTGTGCGCACTTACTTTCGCGATAAGCAAATACATATAAGTGGTGATATAGCCTACACTTTTTGGCGGTATTATGAACTTACGGGTGATATAAGCCTCTTCCTTGACGGCGGAGCGGAGGTCATATTGCAATGCGCCCGCTTCTACCTCTCCCGCGCTCACAGCCGGATTGATAAAAATAAAATCGAGCTGCTGGATGTTATCGGTCCCGACGAGTATCATGAACGGGTAAATAATAATGCCTTCACAAACCAAATTGCGGCACATTGCCTGGCATGCGTTCTCAAGCTTGAATCAATTCTTACTGAAAAAGCTCCGGGATTCTTCGACTCCCTTGTAAAAAAGCTGGATTTTGAAGATGATGCCAGGCTCATAAAAGCTATATACACAAAGCTTCTCCCGGAGTTCAAAGAAGGGGATATAGTGGAGCAGTTTGACGGGTACTTTAAGCTGGAGGATTGCTCGCTTGAAACAGTAAGAAGCCGCTTACTGGATAAAAAAGAGTATTGGGGCTGCAACCACGGAGTAGCGGCAAATACTCAAATTATAAAGCAAGCGGACGTGATCGCTATGATGGCGCTCTTCCCGTCACTTTTCTCCGAAGCTACCGTCGAGCGCAACTGGTCTTTTTACGAACCGCGCACAGAGCATGGCTCCAGCCTGTCATCCTGCATGTACGCGCTGACAGCATGCCGGTTCGGACGCGCGGATTTGGCATGGGAGCACTTTATAAAAACCGCCTCGATAGATATCAAAGGCGGCGGCAAGCACTGGGCGGGAAATATATACATCGGAGGTACACATCCTGCTGCCAACGGCGGAGCATGGCTGATTGCCGTACTGGGCTTTGCAGGGTTAAAAATCCAAAACGGCGAAATAACGGCGTCACCATGCCTTCCAAAGCAAATAGAATCGCTCCGCTTCCCTGTAAACGTATGCGGAAAACGAGCCACAATAACCGTCACCCGCAAAGGCTGGGAGGTAGAGTAAGCAGGCAATTACCCGGCAAACTGGCAGCCGGAGTTGCCGCAAGAACTGCTGCTTGGGCAGGCAGGGAGACTGTCGCCGCTGCTTTTTAAATATGCCGGTGCCGATATATATACGGTTTCCATTTTTGTTGACCCGCATTCCGGGCAGGGGATGCGGTTTTCAGCCTTTTCAGCCATTGTTGCCCGTATATTGGATTCATTTCCGCAGTCTCCGCACCGCAAATCATAAAACGGCATTTCGTATCTCCTTGTTATAGATTGATAGCTTGTATAGATGTCATTTTTCCGTATGAAACACGCTCGCTGAAAGGCAGCTTGTCACGCCTTGTGCCTTCTCCGGCAGGTAACCCTATCGGCAATACAACACGAAGTGTATATCTATCCGTTGCGCCGAGAACAGCAAGAGCGGCTTTATGTTCGCTTTCATCAAAATATGGGCTGTCCAACCAGAGCGACGAATATCCAAGAGCTGTGGCAGCCAGCAGCATCTGGGCTGCAGCGGCTGAGAAATCCTCAACTTCAAAATTGTAAGGTGCTTTATGTTCTAAACTATCCGTCAGCACCGCAATCGCTGCCGGGGCTGTGAGCATCCCGTCTGTTGGGGCAACATCGCAGAGCGGTTGCACTTCATCGCGCCCCTGCAGAATAATCAATTTGACGCATTGCGTATTATTGCCGGTCGGCGCCGCGAGACCGGCTTTTGCTATGCGCTCTAAATCCACTGTCGGTACAGCATCCGGAAGAAATTTCTCCTTGTGGGAGTAACGCTCTTCAACTGCTTCAAAAAAATCCATTTGTAGAATCCCTCTCCTACTCAAACACTTGTATTTCGCTGGCTTGCGCCCCGTTTGAACGACCTGATGACTTTTCTGTAAATGTAATCATAACGTACCGGGCTGCCACAGGCTCGAAGTCAACTCTGACAATGTTACCCGTGTCGGGGTCGAACTGATGCCTTTCTGACGGAGCAACGGTAGTAAATGATGACCCGTCCGTGCTTACGAGAATCTCAAAGGTCTGTGTGCGAGGTTCCCATATCGGTGCGGGATTCAACCTGATTGCCACGGTCTGGATTGTATATGTATCAGCAAGGTCGACGGTGAAATCCATGGGTAGACCCCTGCTCTCCCAATACGATGTCAAATCGCCGTCTACAGCGTTTGCAGCAACAAAAACCTCGGTGACCTCCCCGGTCATAACACTTTTCCCTTCAGCAAGGTTTACCCCCTCCGGCAGCTTAATGAAATTCTCCTCCGGGTCGGGAAAACCGGCAGGTCGTGCCGCGGCATCCTGCTCGGGAGCTCTCACAATTGTCACCCCGGGCGGCAGCGCCTCTTCATCAGCTTCCACCGCTCCGGTAAAATATAAAATCAAAGAAACAACAAGTGAAGCGACTATCACAAAACAAAAAATTATTATAAGCTTCTTATTCATGCTCCTACCCCTCATTCCACCACGATATTGGAAGTGAACTCGTTAACTTCCATCCGCAGTCCATCCAGGCTTGTTATGCGCTCGCCTAAAATTGTCACATTTCGTATGGTTACATTTTCGACTGTATGCTCCTCGTTGTGACCGAGGATACGCGACTTTGGAACTCTCCCGTCGAGTGTCCTGATAACGGTTAAACCGTCAATAAGGATATCGCTGATACTGCCGTACTCAATCCTTTCCGCCGACCAGCCGGATTTAAGCATATGCAACTCAATCAGCTCGTCATTTACGCCATGGTCACCCCTCATGTAGGCATTTTCTACCATAATATTCTGATAGGTTATGTTTCGAATAATTGCATTATCGCTGTTGTGGATGCTGATTACCGGCTTGTGGTTATTATAAAGCACGGTGATATCCCTGAAAGTGACATCTTCAATAACCGGATTAAGATGTAGTCCTTTATTTGTCTCATAACCGATTTCCATGGACTGAGCCAAATCGGTCCAAATCTGGATATTCTCAAAAAGTATGTCCCTTGTCGGACCGGAGTAATTCTTGATGACAAGCGTGTCGTCCCATGTTCTTGCAAATGAATCGCGGACAGTATGATTTCTGCATGACTGGAATGTGAAGCCGTCCCCGTTCTGGCGCGCTGAAATGATTTTTACATTGCTTATGTGAACATCTTCGCTCATATAGGAGTTAAAATTCCAGGCGTTGCCGTTTGCGAGAATTATACCTTCGGCGGTAACGTTTTTTACACCTCGCAGGTCGATTGGCACACGCGCATACGCCCCCGGTTGATTATGCCCTGCAAAATCAGCACCGCATATCATTCCGCGCCCGCGTATGGTAACATTTACCGAGTTTTCAACGATAATAACAGAGTTTAAAACCGCTCCGCCCGAGATATACAGGGTTTGGTCGCTCTTGAGTATGATGGCGTCCATAGTCCAATGACCCGGATCAATAAAGAAGACATTCGGGTCGTCTCTGTCGGGGATGTCCGTTTCAAGCGAGTTTGCGAATATGTGTGTGGCTTTGTTCACATTGTCATTATAAACCACGGTGTAGAAACCCGGCTTGTCTATCGTAAACGATACCCGGCCCTCCTCTACCACAGGAGTTATACCGTGGTATGCGGGCATCACTACGGCGCTTTCAACGGGATATGACAGTCCCGGCATCTCAATATCGATGGTAACCTCGCCTTCGAAATCAAAATATGTCATCGGCGTATTTGACGGGATAGTATTTGCGTTCCATATATGCTCGTGATTGACCATGACATCGTAGACAAACAAAGCCTGGTCATTGACCCGGATGGAAGCGGTTTCGGAGGTTGTCATCGTTGCAGGGCCTTCATATATAACAAGCGTAGTACCCTCACCGGCGCTCGCGTCCGGATCTGACTGCCCGCTCCCGGCATTCGCTCTCGGCGCATCCGGAGCAACAAGCATATAAACGGTAAAAGCCGCACATAAAACCGCAGCTATACCCAGAACAATGACAGGGACGGAGCTTTTCTTTTTTTCATCCATAAGTTCAATTATCCTTTCCATACTTGGTACTGCTCATTAGTAGTCTGCACTTTGCGCTTGGAGCAGTATAATTACAATGACCTATCACACTTTTCAACTGTTCTGTACAGCGTTATGTTTTCTACGCACAACTTTTCACCCATTCAACTGTTCTGCACACAACTCTTTCACTCGTTTTCACCCTAACGGGATGAAATATACACTTTAACCCTAAAGGGATTAAAAATACCTTTTCACCTCTTCGGGGATGAAATATTTTCGCTCCGGAAATCAATTACAATCCTCCTGGTTGCGTCTCAAGCCTGGTGTGAGCAATAGCGATTTTAAGCAAACATCACGAAGTTGAGCGTTAAACTTGTGCGTATTATACTATATCTGCCGTAAACCTGCAATAGGGTTGGTGAAATTCTAATAAATAATTGCATATTGTGGATTGACAATACTCTCAGAGTTTGGTAAAATAAACAAACAAGTTAAACGCTAAACTAGACTTCAAAATCATTAAAAGGAGTAATAACATGAAAAGAAAGATTTTCCTGCTTCTCGCGCTGACTCTTCTGTTCGCGTTCGCTGTTGTCGCCTGCGCGACCGAAGCCGACCCTGATCCGACGCCGACCCCCGAACCGACTCCTGCGGCAACCACCGCACCACCGCCCCCGCCTCCTCCCGCAGTCGTTCCCGATGTTTTCCCGTGGAATGATTTCACAGACCGCGACCCGGCAAATAAACCCGACACAGCTCCGAATGGCATGAGTATGTGGTGGGACAACTGGGCAAACCTCAGAGCCGGCGTCGATAACGGCGTTGTTGAAATCAGCTTCCGTCCCGGAGAGTTTGATCCCGAAGATTATGACAATTTGGGCGATTACTACGACAGAGCCACCGACTGGATGGGCAACTGGGGTGAAGCAATCGACATGTGGGCGCTCGATGGCATATCCTATTGCAAATACATGACCATCCGCATGGCAGGAGCCGAGGGTGGCGAAGAAAGCAGACTTATGCTGCACTTCCAGCCCGAAGACGGACCTTCATTTGTGGCGCGTTTTGCTGATTTAGTAACACAAGGCGGCGGCCATCCCGAGATAACAACAGACATGCAGGATATAGTCATTGACCTTCAGGCATCAGGCTTCCCCGGCATGACAAACCGTATGCACATCCGCGCATTTCAACCATGTACAATCTTCCTTGATGAAATCTACTTCTCCGAGCCGGTTGCTCCGGTTGACACAACCAGCGCCGAAACCATCATTGCAGGTTTCACGGTAGAAGCAATCGGTAACCCTGCAGACCTGCCGATACGGTCATGGACGGAGTTCGTCTGGAATAACTTTACTGAACGCGACCCCCAAAATAAGCCTGATCATTCGACAAACGGCATGAATATCTGGTGGGACAACTGGGCAAACCTCAGAGCTGCCTCTACAGATATAGGCGTTCAAATCGAATTCCGCCCGGAGCCATTTGATTCAGAGGATTATGATGACGAAGATGATTACTTCGAAAGAGCAGCCGACTGGATGGGCAACTGGGGTGAAGCTGTCAATATGTGGGGCCTCGACAGCATTGCATTCTGCAAATACATGACTATCGCCATGGCTGGTCTTGAAGGTGGCGAAGAAGACAAGCTTATGCTGCACTTCCAACCCGAAGACGGACCATCATATGTTGCACGTTTCTCTGACCTGGTGTTAAAAGGCGGAGGCAATCTTGTCGTACCGGACATGATGGATGAAGTTATCATTGATTTAGAAGCATCAGGCTTCCCGGGTATGACAAACCGCATGCACATCCGCGCGTTTGAAGAGTGCGGAATCATTCTTAGCTATATTACATTCTCGACCCCGATTGCAGACCGGCTCGATACCGATGACCCTGTAGCGGGAATCAAAGCTCCTCCAATCGGTCAACCCGGCGACCTGCCGATCCGCGATTTCTTAGCTGAACTGTCATAAATACAACAGCTTAGGTATTGCGCTCAAACAAATCAAATAGTACAATCGCAAGGGAGGGGCTGAGTATCCGCCCTTGCGATTGGTTTAATGTGCCGGTGTGCTGTGCAAAATATAGTATGTAGCTAAAACAGGAGTATCTGCCATGACAACTTTAAAAGATATAGCACGGGAAGCCGGAGTCAGTATAACAACGGTTTCAAATGTTATACATAAAAAGAAAAGCCGTGTCTCACCGGAGCTGGTTGCAAAGATTCAGGAAATCATTAAACGTGAAAACTACATTCCGAGCATGACTGCACGAACTCTCGCCAATAATGCCTCGCCTATAGTAGGTATAATTAACCATTCCATGTCACACAGTGGCGCCGAATTCATGGCGGATCCGTTTCACGGTTCATTTATGGGTAGTATAGAAGACCGGATGCGCGAAAAAGGGTATTTCATTATGGTGCGTACCGTTGAAGACCCCCGGGCGCTCGAAACAGTTCACCGCAACTGGAATATGGCGGGAATGATATTGACCGGCTTATTTCAAGATGAGTTTTTTGAGTATCTGCGCGGATTAAATATCCCGTATGTACTCATTGACAGTTACATCAACCTGCCGGAGGTATGCAATGTAGGGCTCGAGGACCGGAAAGGCGGATATATTGCCACCAAGCGTTTACTGGAAAGCGGGCATAGGGTCATAGCATTCACGTCGCCGTTTATCCGCGAAAACGGTGTTGTTGAACAACGCTTGAAAGGATACAAGCAGGCGCTTGCCGAGTATGGCGTGCCGTTTGACCCGTCTTTGGTGTTTGAGCAGGAAATAACAATACGCGAAAGCAAACAATTGGGTGAAGTCTTGAGTCAAAGGAAAGAAATCACCGGTATATTTGCGTCAGCGGACATACTGGCGGCAGGGATAATGGCAGGACTGCGCTCAAAGGGTGTGAATGTGCCGGATGACAAATCGATTATAGGATTTGATAATAACTACCTGTCCCAAATCACATCACCGGAGCTGACCACCATCCACCAGGACGCGGAGGAGAAAGGCATTATAGCCTCAGAGATGATGCTTGCACAGTTGATGGGCAAGCCAATCATAGACAGGAACATCATCCTCCCCGTGCGGCTGGTAGAGCGGGAGAGTATCAGGGATTTGGTTTGAGTGGATTTTGCTTGAAAAACCAAACCGGGCTGGAGAAAGCGTTAAGTCAATGAAAAAAGAAATCTGCGAGTTTGAAGCTGTTATCCAAAAGGTTCCCGATCAGGACGGTGCGTACATCGCCGTACCGTTTGATATCAAAGAAAAGTTCGGCAAAGGGCGGCTGCCGGTAAACGCTACCTTTGACGGCGAGCCTTATAGTGGGAGCATTGTAAATATGGGTATAAAAAACCCGGACGGAACGATTTGTTACATTATTGGCATTCGCAAGGATATTCGTGCGAAAATAGGAAAGCAACCCGGCGATACTGTAAGAGTAACAATAATCGAACGATAAACAAGCCAGCCCAAGCCAGCAAGACAGGGGACGGGTATTTTTCATCCCTTCAGGGTGAAAAGGTATTTTTCATCCCTTCAGGGTGAAAAGGTATTTTTCATCCCTTCAGGGTGAAAAGGTATTTTTCATCCCTTCAGGGTGAAAGTTTCTGTGTCTCACTCTCTGTTGCATAATCTAACGCAAATATAATTTCTATCTAACTTTAAAAAAATAAATCGTCAGGTTTCCCCGGTCTATCTTCTGCGGTCACACGGATTTCTGCGCTGTTCGGTGAATTCTGAACCGCATTCAATAAAACATTGGACAGAGCTTTTGAAAATAACCTGTTGTTGAGTTCACAAGTTATCTCATCAGCAACAGCAACTGTCAATAATTGCTCTTTTGACTCAGCAAACGACATATGCTACTGAATAACGCTTTCCAAACACCGCGACAGATTTACCGGTTCCTTATCACAAGAAGGCGACTCGTCGTTCAGTTTAACAAGCTCCAATATTTCGGACACAACAAAAACAGGCATACACGATTTTTACATGAAAAACACAAAATAACACAGGCTCAATCTTGCAGTAATTCGGTAGTTGACAACTGCCGAATTATTTATGCTTGCTGTTTCTGAGTGCTTATTGTGTCACAGGGTGGTGCTTGCACCGTGAGATTGCTCATCGTCAGACCCTTGACACCGCTGCAATAACATAAACACAAGGGTTAGGTAGCCGCAATGCTGCCTAACCCTTAATTACAAGTCTCAAAATTATGCAAATATATCTTTTCTCATAGATACCGTTAAACGGTTTTTACTGCTTAATCGCTCGTTTGGCACAAATCCATTCTTAAAATAAAATTCAGTAACTCCCGGACTGTTTTCTACGTCAGCATCAATGGTGAGAAATCTGCAAGCTATTCCTTTATCGTTAAGATTTGAAGTAAACCCGCGGGCAAGTTTAATCATAAGTGAGCCTATGCCACGATATTTACTCTTTGCAGTAAAATCAACAGCAAGCTTACCGATTTTTAGTGCAGGGAATGTAGAAAACGGAATTAATCCCAAGTCAACAAGCTCTTTTTCGCTTTTTGAAAGCTGAATACTGTCTGCGACAAGTGACATATATGCAAGAATACTATTATCTTCAGTATCTAACAGAAGATGTGTTCTTGATATGTTCAGATTTTCGTAATTTTTTGCTTCTTCATGAAGAAAGATATTATACTCATCATGTTCATTAGAAAAGCGGCTTATTGATTCTACTTCATTTATTGGTAGTAATCTCAGCCGCTCAACTATTTCGTTTATGTCTTGCTTCATTACTTATTCTTTCCTCTGTAATTGTTGAAGTAAATCACTTGCTTCTTTGTTTTTAGCAACAGCTTCCGGAGATGGCTCCGTTAAAGCTTCTCTTATAATAGCTGTAATAATTTTAATGTCCGATATTTTTGTCGCTTGAATTGGTTTTACTTTAACCGCAGCCATTTTCGTCACCTCATTTTCATTCATATTTTAACTATATTATACTACAGCGGTATATATAACTCAAGGAAAACTTCACATTGATGACATTTCAGCTTCCTATTAATTTTGCACAGATGAAAACAGAAACCACCAAATTCATCCCTTTAGGGTGAAAGGGTATTTTTCATGGCTTTGTACCCTCAACTCCACCCCATGAGGATTTTTAGAGGTTCATATTTATTGATTCGGCTGATGGAAATAAAGCCCGCAACAGATATTAGCAGGGTTGATATTCCTAATATCTGTATTGCAGTAAAAACGCTTACCGATTGTACTGCCGCAATCTAACTTTTGTGACCAGGCTCATTTGGACGGCACATAACTATTTCATTCCTCATGTCAAGACCTTTTTTGTCCTCACGTAACTCACGTCATTCACCAATAGACTCCCACGCATTTAATAAATAGTCTATATTACTGTCAGGAGTTGTATTTAAATCCCATGAGGTTACAATGCCGTCTGAGTGTTTTATGTTTCGTACGCTTTGTTCTATATACTCTTTCGTGACGGGTGCAACATCAAGGTAGTTAAGTTCGATTCCGGCATACATCTTGGTTTTGAGCTGCCGATCACTTATTACTTTCATAATACCGTTTACTTCGAGACTGATGAAATCGTGATTATTAAAACTTACGATGTCAGTCAGCAGTTTCTTACGCTTTATTGCATTTTCCACACTGTCGTCAAAAGCAGTTGAGTACATCTCAAGCTCAAAAGGAAGCCCTGCAGGAGCATTAGTTATTTTATAGAGCATGGGTTTGACCATATCCGCAAGAGGTAATAAGCGGCTATAGCTCTGTCCAACAAAGCATGAAACAAATGGCGCAAATAAATCCAGTCCTATTTTCATGTCATGTTCTCTAAAAAAGTCACATAAGCGTTTAATTGAGTTAAACACCGCCGTATCTTTGTAATCAAAAAGCTTTGCATAAATATCGTCCATTTCATATCGCAGGTCGTGATATTCTGTTATTCCAAGCGGGTTGATTGGGTCGATTATCGACATATCATGCGGGTCGGGTACATCGTAGTTTTTCTTGCAATAATCGCAATAACAGCTAAATACAGTATCTTGACCGCCAATAAAGGACGGAAATCTGATCTTATCTATAAAGACACCATCAATATCATTGCTGCTGTAGTGTTCTTTATAAATATCAATGACTTTGTCCACGTTATCAGGGTTGGCCGGACAGCAGAAGTTGAATGTTTCGCCGTTTCCACGGTCATATGTAATCTTAGGCACACCATTTCTGCCAATTACCGGTGCAAAATCCGCCATATCGTCGAGCTCTGAAAACACCGGCAGCCATTGATATATATCCGCACCGACATCCTTAAGATATGCAACGATTTGTGTGGTGTCCACATCAATGTTCCAGCCTATCAAGGCACTTTTTATACTAACTCTTTCCGATATACGACGTAGTTTATTAAGTATCTGCGGCATATCCAAACCGGCTTGTTCTCTACAGCCCCCGGTAAATAACTGCACATTTAGATCCATAATCTCGCTATCTCCTTCATACACTCATTGCGCACAGGCGACGGTTTGTCATTCTCCGCAAATAATGTTGCATTAAAAGTGTAAGCCTCCAATAGCTAGGTAAGAAATGCTATGCTGGCAAGAAACATCCTATCTCGTGTACGCTTAACCACTATAGGCTTTTCGCGAACGACAGAATCTACAACGGCACTCCATTCTTTACGAACAGTAGTCGCACTCATTTCTAACATATTAGCACCTTCCTTTCTATGCACATATAATACCGCAAACCGTACACAATGCAAATAGTGTACGCAATTGTTTTTACCTTTTCTCACCAGTTTACAACCAAATAATGAGACGGTGGTTAACCGGTTACGTTTCGACGCAAGATTGTCTCGCTCGGCATTTATCTGTTGCATAAGTTGTACTCGCCTGATATTATGCGAATGAGCAAAACAGGAGACATCTTATGAACTCTGAAAGGGCAAAAATAAAACTGTTAGGCAAAAAATATAAAACCCTCAATACACTGCGTTTCGCATATCTAGCGTCGCCGTTGTGTACGCTTTTGCATGTGCTGCTGTCGATCACACACGCTCTCATGCCGACAGCGGCGATGGCGCTGGCAACGGCAAACTTCGTAGACACTGCAACTGCAATATTACAAGGTGAACAGCCCCATAACGAGATCTACCTGCCACTGGTGTTGCTGTTGCTGGTGTTAGGTGTGTTTACAACTATTGGTTCTGTTACTCAACTGGTGAGTGCCCGTATAAACCTGAATCTGCAACGGAAACTAAAGCCGGCTATCGTTGAGATAAACGCTGCATTGGATTTTAAACATATAGAAAATGCCGAAAGCTGGGAATTGATATCGCGTGTTTCCCGTGATCCGGTAAAATCCATCATGGACGGCTTCAATGCAATTATGCAATTTTTGCAAATCATTGTGTGTGTCGCTGCTGTGTTGATCTTGATCATCACTCAAGTCTGGTGGGCTGCTTTAATAATCATCGCTTTTTCGACTCCCATGTTTTGGCTGTCACTGCGTGCCGGAAAGAAAAACTATCAGGCAGGGCGGGAGGCGGAGAAGTTCAATCGCCGGACAGAATATCTTGATGAGGTCCTCACCGGGCGTGACGCTATAGATGAGCGTACATTATTCGGTTATGGTGATGACATAAACAAACGATGGCGGGAGCAATACGAAGCAGGTCGGAAGCTAAAGTTGAAAGTAACAGTACGAATGTTTCTTATCACCAAAGGTGCAAGTATGATCCTTGCGCTCATTGCGTTATTGATAGCTCTGACATTAGTGGGTTCGGTCGTTTCAGGCGGTTTAAGCGCAGGTATGTTCATGGGAATTATGAGTGCAGTGTTTGGAATGGTTCAGCAACTAGGCTGGCAGATGTCCGGCTCGCTTGAAAACATATCAAAGGTTCGCGAATATATGAAAGACCTGACCGCATTCGCAAAACTTAGCTCCTCCGAAGATGCCTTGACCGTACCGGATAGTGAACCGGTTGAGTTAAAATCGCTTGAATTTCGAAATGTTAGCTTTAAATACCCGAGCGGAGACCGTCTTGTTCTTGACGGACTGACATTCAAACTGGAACCCGGTCGTCATTACGCATTCGTAGGGAAAAACGGAGCCGGGAAGACAACAATTACCAAGCTGCTGACAGGGCTTTACACAGAGTATGGTGGCGAGATCATTGTAAACGGAAAGGAACTGCGTGAATATCCTGTAAGTACTCTGAAAGCAATGTTTTCTGTTGTATATCAGGATTTTGCAAAATACTACATACCTCTAAAAAACAATATCGAGCTGGGTGATGCTTCCGGCGCAAACGTGGAAAACAGAATATGTGATGCAGTGAAACAAGCGGGGCTCGTGGAGTTGATAAAAGAACTCAAAAACGGCATGGAAACCCCTCTCGGAAAAATACTGGAAGGCGGGCAGGATATCTCCGGTGGTCAATGGCAGCGCGTAGCTATCGCGAGGTCATTGCTGAGCCGTGCTCCTGTAAAAATGCTTGACGAACCGACCGCCGCACTTGACCCGATCAGTGAAAGCCGGGTTTACAGTGAGTTTGAAAAGCTCATGCAAGGAAAAACAACAGTATTTATCAGCCACCGGCTCGGCTCGACAAAACTTGCCGATGAGATCCTGGTCATTGATGACGGCAGGATAATCGAACGCGGAACGCATGATGAACTGATGGAAGAGAACAAACAGTATGCGGAGATGTTTCAGGCGCAAAGGGGGTGGTATCAGTGATAAAACTGATATTCAGGATCATTCCGATCCGTTTAAAAGCCACACCTGTTCTAACTGTCGCAGATATGGTAATGGGAGTGTTTCATGCACTTACATGGACAGCCGGTGTAATTGCTACAAAGAATTTATTTGATGTCATAGAGCTTTCTGTTAACGGACAAGCCGGCTTCTGGGATTGTGTTATTCCTTTGCTCATTTTAGCGGCTGTAACGTTTGGGCAACAGATTTTTAACGGAGTCAATAATTTCATGTTTACTGTTTCAATGGATAAAGCGGAAATCTATATTCGCTCTCTATTGCAGATGAAGCTTCAAAAAATCGATCCTGCCAGATTTGAAGAAACAGAGTTTTTGGATGACTTGAACAAAGCGCGTGAGGGTGTTAAAGTGATTCCGGCATTCTGCGATTTGTGTTTGATAATTTTTACATTTTACGGGGTTTACTTTGCCTCGATCGGGTGGTATTTGTTCAGCCTCAAGCCTATACTGCTGGTAACTTTAATGCTTGCCTTTATACCTTCTTTGTTTGCTCAAATAGTTCGCGCTAAAGTATTTGCACGATTAGAGGAAAAAAGCGCTCCACTGCGCCGCGAGTACGAGTATTACCAAAAGACCATATGTGACAGAGAATATTTCAAGGAAACACGAATATTAGGCGCATATCGTTTCTTTCATAAGCTCTTTGCCGATACGATGGCTTTACTGACACGCAAAACATGGCAGGCAGAGCGAAAAACCGCTCTGTTACAGTTGCTTCTAAGCGCAACGACCTTTGCGGGTATGGCAATAGCTTCATATATGCTTTTTGCTGCAACGATGGCGGGTGAGATAACAGTCGGAGCATTCGCAGCGGTTTTTGCGGCACTTGGTTCTATCTTCTATATAATGCAAGAGGTTGTCACATACCATGTCGGGAATATGAATAAAGACCTCGGGAAAGTCAAAAACTATATACGGATGCTGGACATTCCGGAATCCGGCGGTGACAGCGGTAGACATGACTTCAGTAAGGGGATTTCCGCGGAGAACATCTGCTTTACTTATCCCGGCAGGGAGAGTCCTGCTGTCAAGAATGTGTCTTTATCAATAGCAGATGGCGAAACGATAGCGATTGTCGGCGAGAACGGCGCAGGGAAAAGCACACTGGTGCGTTTACTTACGGGAATATACAAACCCTCAGAGGGTAAAGTCAAAATCGGCGGGCTTGATACAACAAAAACCGCATCTGCTTCGCTATATCAAAGCATATCCGGCGTATTCCAAAAATACCAAAGATACAAGATGACCCTGAGTGAAAATGTGACAATAAGCGATGTCGGGACGGAAAAAAAAGTAAATCAAAAGGATGTAGCTGACACAATTTCAACAGAAATCGAAACGGCTCTATACGAAGCGCACTTTGAAACGGATGAAATTGAATACGAAACGATGCTCTCGCCCGAATTCGACGGCATTGACCTCTCCGGAGGTCAATGGCAGCGGCTGGCAATAGCCCGCGGCTTATATCGTAAAAATGACTTTATCGTGCTTGATGAACCAACGGCAGCCATAGACCCGATTGAAGAAACGAGGGTTTACACACAGTTTCAAAGACTGGCGGAAGGCAAATGTGCAGTGATAGTAACTCACCGGCTCGGCTCGGCCAAACTGGCACACCGCATTATAGTGATGGATGCAGGTGAAATCGTAGACACAGGAACACATGACGAACTGGTATCCAGAAAAGGCAAATACGCCGACATGTGGTCGGCGCAGGCACAGTGGTATGAGAGGGACGCATAAGCCGCAGGGCGGGGTTTGCTGTAAAGCAAGTTGCGGCATCAACCCCTTGAGTATTACTTAAGCTTTGCTGCGGTAGGCTTCGACCTCCCAATTTAAGATAAAATCAGCAAACTCGTCGGGCAGCGGGTTTACTCCGCCGAATGATTTTGAATAGGTTGCGATTTTAATTGCATCGAGGAACAGTGACTCCGCCCGTCCGGCACTTTTCTGCGATTCACCCAGTGCGAAAAATCCCATACCCCGAACAGCAACTATTTTAGGTTTAAACCCTTTTTTTGTTTCATATGCGGTAAATTCTGCGGCAATGTCTGCAGCAATATCTGCGGCAATATCAGCGGTAATGTCTGCGTCCGGTTCGATGAACAACGGTTCATCCTTGCAATTTACAATATGGTCCGGTGTGAACGGCCTGCTCACAGGTTTAAAAGCATCCGCATCAGACACAATAAGTGAAACCTGTTTATTGGTACAAAACCTCGCTTCTGCCGTGCCATCGCTTGAATACAACGTTTTTAACGCCGAGGTCAAATCCTTCAGAAGCTTCGTGTTAAAGGATGCTGCGGCAACCTGAAAATCAGGTATATCCCTGACATTTTGTCTGAGCTTCCCTACAACGTACTCCATGAGCCTGTCGATTTCATCGACCGTATCGGCCGCAACAAATATCCCGTGGTTTTGCAAAATCACTATTTGCGGATAAACTCCTTTACTGTCGGAGTAGGCTTTAAAAACCTTGTTGCAAACCTGCGCCAGAATTAAACCGGGCTTTGTCAAGCCGATCCAAACGGCTCTGTTTTCAAACAACCTTCCGCATATCTCCTCGCCGTCAATCCCGCAGGTAAGCCCGTTAATAAGCGGCGGGTGTACGTGAAGCACGAATTTGTACGGAAACATAGCGTGGAGGATTGCTTCAACACTTGGCCGTTTACTTTCTTCGCCGGGCAACCTGGCAGCCATCATATCGGCAAGCGCTCTTTCCTCCCGCTCGGAATTGCTCATACTGTCGGGATAATCAAGCTCAATCATGTCAAGGAGCTTTTTTATATCCATAGCCACAAACTGCTCTTCGGATATATCTGACAATTGAACGCCGGAGCCTTTAACATAAAGCGCTCCGTTTTCCTTATATGAGGTATTGCCCCCGCCTGCAAGAACAAACTCCTCATCCCCGCCATATCGGTGAGACATCTCAACCAAAACATCCAAACTCATAATTTCATTCTCCATTCGCTTACCACTATTAACTATACCACCTATATATCAAACCTCAAGAATCGCAGGCTTGCCCGCCCGCTCGCAATACTCATTCCAAACCGCAGCCCACGGCATTGCCTTAAGCTCCTCCGACATGACGAGCCTTTTAGTGAAGTCAAACTCCCATTCAGCCGCTTGCAGTGCTTTATACGGCTCAAGCAGAGCAATCAACAAAGCCTTGCGCATATTTCGCATACCCACAGCCCATGCCGAGATGCGGTCAATGGAGCCATCGAAGAAATCAAGCCCGATATGTACCCTGTCAAGCAGATTGCCCCTGATTATCTCCCGCGAAATGGCTATCAGTTCATCATCGAGCATAATAACATGATCGCTGTCCCAGCGCACCGGGCGGGACACGTGCAGCAGCAGGCGGCTGACAAACAACGAAACGGCTGAAATCTTCGCGCTGACCACTTCGGTCGGATGGAAGTGACCCGCATCCATACAAAGCGCAAGCCCGTTTTTTACTGCATAACCCATGTAAAACTCATGGCTGCCGACATTGTAGCTTTCAACTCCAAGCCCGAAAAGCTTGCTTTCGAGCGCATCTATGACATCCATCTTTTCCGAATAAATAATATCCAGTGACTCCGCCAGGCGAATGCGCGGAGTCAAAGTATCTGCAGGTACATCCTTAAAGCCGTCGGCAATCCATAGATTGACAACAGAGGGGCTTTCCTGCTGCTTTGAGAAGCACTCGGCTACTTTTCGGCTGCGTCTGCAATGTTCAATCCAAAAATCACGTATACCCTTGTCGGGATGCGATAAAGTCAGCCCCTGTGCTGACTTGGGATGTGAAAATAAAGTGGGATTAAAATCCAATGCAAGCTTCTGCTCTCTTGCCCAATGCATCCATGCATCAAAGTGCCGCGGTTCGATTTGATTCCGATCTACGCCGTTAACATCGCCGTACATAGCATGTAGGTTGATACGTGCTTTTCCGGGTATTAAAAACAACGCTTTTTCAATCATGCAGCGCAACTCATCAGCATTTCGGGCAGCACCGGGATGATTGCCCGTACTCTGGATACCACCCGTGACCTCACCGCCGCCTTCGAACCCCCTGACGTCATCACCCTGCCAGCAGTGCATGGAGACAGAAATGGAATCCAAAGTTTTTAATGCCGCCTCAGTATCAATACCTATTGCAGCGTACTGCGCCTTTGCACTCTCATATAAATTGCTTTCATTACACATATCTTTTCTCCTTCTCATGCCAAAACACTCTCTTACAACCGAACTCCTAAATAATATCAGAAAAATATTCAGTTATCAAATATAACTATTGCAGCTTTCCGGAAAACCATGAGTGCCTATAAATACAAGATAGTGTGTTTTGACAGTATAATTATGAAAAAAACCACAATATTTGCGACTTCTTACAATTGACTCTGACAACCGCCATATGATATCATAAACCTGAAAAGAAAAAGTATTCAAGAGGTAATTTATGACAAGAATTCTGGTCGAAAAAAAAGAACCTTTTCAACTGGATGAAAGAGATATGCTGCTGGAAATACGTGAAGTGTTAAACATACCCGGAATTACCGGGGTTCGTATTTTTAACGGCTATGAAGCAGAGGGAATAACAGACATAAAAAAGGCGCAAACCGCTGTGTTTTCCGAGGCGGGTCAGGACTTTTTATACGAAGGAGAGCCGGATACCGGCGGAGCGGCATATACCTTTTCAATAGCCTCCGCCCTTGGACAATATGACCAGCGCGAGGATTATGCAGCCCAGTTGCTGCGCATTATAGAGCCGCATTCTTCACCGGAAGTCAGGGTTTTTCAAAAAGTTGCTTTGTACGGCAATATATCGGAGCCGGATTTCAGCAAAATCAAAGCATATTACATAAATCCCAATGAAAAACGAGAACTGCTGAAAACGGTCACAAAACCGGCGTCATACCCGGAGCCGGAAAAGGTTAAAGTTATAACGGGATTTACAAAGCCTGAAGAAGGTTTGTCTGAAGAGTTTGCAAAAAAATATGGAATAGCTATGGCGGCGGATAATCTTAAGCTTTGCCGCGAGTATTTTGCTAAAGAAAAGCGGGACCCCACGGTAACAGAAATGAAAGTGCTGGACACATACTGGTCGGACCACTGCCGCCACAGCACGTTTATGACCATATTAGAGGATATAAATATAAGTGAAAACAAGTACACAAAAGGACTTGAACGTGCAAGAAGCCTGTATAAGCGGGCAAAGGAATATGTTTACGGAGATAATGAACGTCCGGACTGTCTGATGGACATTGCGACGATAGAGATGAAAAAGCTCCAAAAAAGCGGCATTCTCGACGACATGGAGCAAACCGATGAGGTCAATGCATGCAGCGTTGAAATCACAGTGCCGGTCGATGGAAAATCCGTTGATATGATAATAATGTTCAAAAACGAAACCCACAATCACCCCACAGAAATGGAGCCGTTTGGCGGTGCGTCCACATGCCTCGGCGGAGCAATACGCGACCCGCTTTCGGGGAGGGCGCATGTCTATGGCGCAATCAGAGTGTCAGGGAGCGGCGATCCCGGAGAGCCGGTAGAAAGCACAATTCCCGGCAAACTGCCGCAAAGGCAAATAACACAAATTGCCGCCGAAGGATACAGTTCGTACGGCAACGGGATAGGGTTGCCTCTCGGGCAGCTTATTGAAGTATACAATCCGGGATTTAAAGCAAAGCGTTTGGAATGCGGAGCTGTTGTTGCTGCAGCAAGAAAGGCTGACATCGTCAGGGGGAAACCTGTACCCGGAGATGTTGTTGTGCTGGTAGGGGGAAAGACGGGTCGTGACGGTTGCGGCGGCGCAACAGGCTCATCAAGGGAACATGATGACGAATCTCTCGAAAAAGGCGGAGCAGAGGTTCAAAAAGGAAACCCGATTATAGAGCGTAATATAGTAAGGCTGTTCCGCAAGCCCTTTGTATCAAAAATGATAAAAAAGTGCAATGATTTCGGAGCAGGAGGGATTTGCGTCGCTGTTGGCGAGCTTGCGGATGGGTTGTCTATTAATCTGGATGACGTTCCTGTTAAATATCCGGGTCTTGACGCTACCGAACTGGCTATTTCGGAATCCCAGGAGCGAATGGCAGTTGTTCTTGGCGCTGAGAATCTTGATGAGTTTCTGGAAGAAGCTGCCAATGAGGATTTGAGTGCTGTAAAAATCGCCGAAATAACAGATACAGGACGTGTTGTTATGACATGGGGCGGCAATGAAATCCTGAATATAAGCAGCGAGTTCTTAAACTCCGGCGGAGTACGGCAAAAAGCAAACGTTACTGTATTGCCGCCCGACTGGAGCCTTGAAGAAACAAAGTCGCCCGAAGCGGGACGGATGGATATCAAAGCCATCTGGTTGGAAAATTTATCTGACCTTAATGTATGCTCAAAGCAAGGAATAACAAATCGCTTTGACTCTACTGCGGGCGGTGTCAATGTTTTTATGCCGTACGGGGGAGTATACCAGAAAACACCGGAACAAGGTCTGGCAATGCGGCTGCCGGTACTTGACGGAGATACGGATTTCGGAACTCTGATGACCGTGGGGTATAATCCCGCGCTTGGTCTTCGCAGCCCGTTTCACGCAGCTCTTTATGCAGTTGTCGAATCTGTAATGAAAATAACAGCCATGGGCGGAGATTATCGCAAGGTGCGTTTGAGCTTTCAGGAATATTTTGAGAAGCTGACCGATGAAGAGAGCTGGGGCAAACCGTATGCGGCAATGATGGGAGCATTTCTGGCGCAGGATGAACTGGAAATTCCGGCTATTGGCGGCAAGGATAGCATGTCCGGCACATTTAAGGAAATTAATGTGCCGCCGTCACTTATTTCATTTGCTGTTGCTGTTGCGGACACAACGAAGCTTGTATCCCGCGCATTTAAAGGTGCGGGGCATAACGTATACCTGTTAAAAACACCTGTAGATGACAGCGGGCTGCCCGTCTTCAGTATACTAAAAAATAACATGGGCTCGGTATTCAATTTGGTAAAATACGGATGCGTCAAATCCGCAAGTGTTGTCGGCATGGGGGGCATAGCTGCGGCAATAAGCGAAATGGCATTCGGTAACGGCATCGGGTTTAAGCTTGACCCCCGGTTTAATGACAACCTGTTTACGCCTCAGTATGCGTCACTGATAATCGAACTTGATGTAATACCCGCCGATTCAAATAATCTGCGCGATGAGTTTATCCTGCTGGGAACTACATCAAATAATGAAAGCATAGAAATCGGGGACGTTATAATCCCGCTCGGAGAAGCGAGGCAGGCATGGGAAGGCACGCTAAGCAGTATATTCCCGATACAAGAGATAAAGAAAATAATTAACACCACCCCCGCCATGCCCGACTCACAAACAACCAACACCACCTCCGCCATGCCCGACTCACAAGCAACCAACACCACCCCCGCCATGCCCGACTCACAAGCAACCAACACCACCCCCGCCGACTCTGCTTCCGCAGAAAAGCGTCCAATGGTTGTGATTCCTGTCTTCCCGGGTTCAATCGGCGAATATGAAATGCAAAGGCAATTCAAAGGAGCCGGCGCTGAAGTGTGTGCGCCGCTTTTTCGAACAATAACTGCAAGTGACATCGAGGACAGCTACGAGAAATTAACCGCAGCGATAAATAATGCTGACATCCTTGCACTTCCGTCCGGAATGTCTGCCGGTGCAGAACCCGATGGAAGCGCAAAGCTGATTGCGATAATTCTGCGGCATCCGAAAATCAAGGACGCAGTAAATAAACTGGTAAAAGACAGAAAGGGATTGATACTGGGCGTAGGAGAAGGGTTTAAAGCGCTTTTGAAAACCGGCTTAATTCAAACGGAATCGGTTCAGGATGAAGAGTGCGCAGATATTATCCTGATAAAGAATCCGGCAAATAAATACCACTGTTCGTTGCGGACAGTCGAGATAGAGCATGTTGATTCGCCATGGTTAAAAGGGATGTGCGGCAAGCTTGAAACAGTACCTGTTTCAGGACGTGAAATAACGGTTCATATGTCCGGCGAGCTTTATAGAGAGTACCGGAACAAAGGGCGGATCGCAGCCCGGTACATAGGTGGTGAAAAACCGGCTTCTGTGGAAGCTATGATAAGCGAAAACGGTTTAATATTAGGCAGGACAGGGCTTGTTGAAAATCTGAGAAAAGGCTTGTATGCCAATGTGTTTGAAGCTGAGGAAAGCCGGATTTTCATCAATGCAGTCAGCAGCGTCAGCGACAATCGGTGAGAAACGTCATCAATGCAGTCAGCAGCATCAGCGACAATCGGTGAACGACATTAAATATCAGGAGGTCATTATGAAGGTTGGTATTATTATGGGAAGCGACTCAGACTTGCCGGTGATGAAAGATGCGGCTGACTTCCTGGAGGAAATGGGAATAGCATATGAAGTCACGATTGTTTCCGCTCACAGAACACCAAAAAGACTTTATGAATACGCCGAAACAGCGATAAAACGCGATCTTTCGGTAATTATTGCAGGCGCGGGGGGAAGCGCGCACCTGCCGGGGATGGTTGCATCAATCACAACATTGCCTGTAATCGGAGTTCCGGTAAAGACAAAGGCACTCGACGGAGTTGATTCTCTCTACTCCATAGTGCAAATGCCTGCAGGGATACCTGTGGCGACCGTTGCCATAAACGGCGCGAAAAACGCGGGTATATTAGCGGCATCGATTCTATCGGTGAGCTGTAGGGAGACAGCGGAAAAGCTGAGTGATTATAAAGAAAGTCTAAACAAGATTGTCTTGGCAAAAGCAAAAGAGCTGGAAGAGACAGGGTACAAAAATTATTATCGAACATATATGGAGTTATAACCGGCTCATTCTGATGAGACCGACAACCGGCTCATTCCGAAGGACTCCTGACAGCAGACAATAAGGTGAGAACAAATGAACATATTACAAAAGAGGATTGGAATCATAGGCGGCGGACAGCTTGGCAAAATGATGATACTGGAAGCCAAACGGCTTGGCTTTTATGTAGTTGTGCTTGACCCTGCCGCAGATTGTCCTGCACACAGTATTTGCGACCTTCACATAGTTTCGCCGTTTGATGACCCTAAAGGGTATGTGGAGCTTTCAAAACGGGCGGATATAATAACATACGAGTTTGAACATATCCACGCAGAATCCTTGGAAAAACTGGAAAAGGAAGGGCATCTGATATACCCTTCCGTAAGAGCGCTGAAAACAATACAAAATAAATATACACAAAAAACTGCATTAAGGACCAAAGCCATACCGGTTCCAAAGTTTGCTTTTGTAAGCAATGCGGATGAAATACGAGAGTTCGGTTTGCCGGATAACTTTGGCTATCCGCTTATGCTGAAAACCACAACAGGCGGATATGACGGCAAAGGCAACGCATTAATCAGACATGAAGATGAAATTGCGGACGCATTCAAAAGTCTTGGTAACGGGGCAAAAGAGCTGATGCTTGAGGAATATATTGCTTTTGAGAAGGAAATCTCAATAATCGCCTGCAGAGGTATTAACGGGGAAAGAGCAGTCTATCCGGTTGCAGAAAATACACATAGAAACAGCATTTTAGATATAACTTTTGCTCCTGCGGGAATAAGCAAAGAAACGAGTGATAGCGCAACGTCTATTGCAAACGAAGTGATGTCTGTTTTTGAAGGGGTTGGAACATTCTGCATAGAAATGTTTGTGACCGGCAACGGGGAAATCTTCGTAAACGAGGTCGCCCCGCGCCCCCATAACTCAGGGCATTACACCATTGAAGGTTGCTTTGCAAACCAGTTTGAGAACCATATACGTGCTATCGTCGGGCTGCCTTTTGGTGATACGAGCCTTATCAAGCCGGCAGTAATGGTAAACCTTATAGGCGAGAGCAGCGGCGCGTCAAGGCTGTTGGGTCTCGAGGAGGCATATAAACATCCGAATGTGCATGTGCATTTCTACGGGAAAAGCGAATCGGAGGCAGGCAGAAAAATGGGGCATTTTACAGTTCTGGGAGAAACAACGGACAACGCCTTACAATGTGCGATAGAACTAAAAAGCCTTATACGTGTCGTCGGAATAGAGCGCAGGAAAACACGCAGGAAATAGTAAAAGGTCAAAACTCCATAAGCGAAAATGCAAAAACCGGAGGTATAAATTGGACAAGTTCAACGAAGAGTGCGGCATTGTTGCAGTCGCGCAAAAGGACAGCATCGAAGCGGCACAAGCAGTATTTTTCGGGTTGACCGGTTTACAGCACAGGGGGCAGCAGAGTGCGGGGCTTGCAGTATGCCATGACGGCATTATGAGCTGTTACAAGGATATGGGTCTTGTGACGGAGGTTCTTGACGAAAAAATCCTGACTCTCTTAAAAGGGGAAATGGCAATCGGGCATGTAAAATACGGGCCGGATTCGGAAAGCTTTCAAATATTCGCACAGCCGCTGGTAATAAATTACAGAAACGGGTCGCTTGCGACAGCTTTTAACGGCGCACTTGTGAATGGCGGCAGGCTTAGGGAAGAAATGGAGAATGACGGCGCTATATTTTCAACAAAAACCGACTGCGAGGTAGTTGCCGCGCTTGTAGCGAGGCACGATAAAAATGATTTAGCCGCAGCGGTTAAAAATGCTGTTAGTAAGATACAAGGCGGCTATGCCTTGTGCATTATGTCCAGAGATAGGATTATTGGTGTGCGCGACCCGTTTGGTATACGCCCGTTGGCTCTTGGCAAGCTTGACAACGGTTATGCTCTTGCGTCGGAAAGCTGTGCGTTTGACGTTATGGAGGGTGAGTTCATCAGGGATGTAAATCCCGGTGAAATCGTTATTGTTGACAGTGATAAAGTGACCTCAATCGATTCGGGAGCGGCTGAAACCGGAGCGATGTGTTCTTTTGAATATGTTTACTTTGCGCGGCCGGACTCAACGATTGACGGAAAAAATGTTTATGATGTCAGAGAAATCGCCGGAAAAACACTTGCTGCCGAGCATCCGGTAAATGCTGATATCATTATTGGCGTACCGGATTCGGGAACGCCTGCGGCCATAGGCTATTCCCTGGGCAGCGGTATACCCTACAGACCCGGTTTGATTAAAAACAAGTATATCGGACGGATATTCATACAGCCTACGCCGTCACAAAGGGAAGCCGGTGTAAGAATCAAGCTCAACCCGATTGATGTGCTTGTAAAAGGGAAGTCTGTTGTTCTCGTAGATGACAGCATTGTACGCGGCACAACAATGCGTAAAATCATCACATCCTTACGCCACGCCGGGGCAAAAGAGGTGCATTTACGCATATGCTCCCCGCCGATAAGAAACTGCTGTTACTTCGGGGTTGATACACCGGATGTGAAGGACTTCATTGCCACCTCACGCCCCGTTGAAGACATCAGAAATGAACTTGACGCGGACAGTTTAGGTTTTCTGAGCATCGAAGGGTTGTTAAAATCACTGGGTGGCTCAGGGTACTGCACAGGCTGTTTCAGCGGCAAATATCCTATTCAGGCATTTTAACAGCAAAGAGCAATGCAAGCAGCAACGAGCAATGCAAGCAGCAAACAGCGATGCAAAAAGCAAAGAGCGATGCAAACCGAAGAGAGGAGCAGCCATGGAAAAGTGGACCTATGAAAAAGCCGGGGTCAGTGTTCAAGCGGGCTATGATGCAGTCAGGCGCATGAAAAAACATGCGGCAAGGACAAAAATTCCCGGAGTCCTTGAAGGTCTCGGCAGCTTTGGCGGGCTTTTTGAGATACCAAAGGGTTACGCAGAACCGGTACTGGTCTCAGGAACCGACAGTGTCGGCTCTAAGGTGCAAGTAGCATTTGAAATGAACATTCACAATACCATCGGCATAGATTGTGTGGCGATGTGCGTCAATGATATTATCTGCATGGGCGCGAAACCGTTGTTTTTCCTTGATTATATCGGAATTGGGGGGCTCGACCCGGAAAAAGCCTCACTGCTTGTAGAGGGCGTCAGTGAAGGCTGTATACAGGCGGGCTGCGCTCTGGTCGGCGGAGAAACATGTGAGATGCCTGATATCTACAAACCCGGAGAATATGATTTAGTCGGATTTGCTGTGGGCATTGTTGAAAGAAGCCTCATTATCTCAGGAACAGAAATACAGGCCGGTGATGTAATTATCGGTGTTGCATCTTCAGGAATGCACAGCAACGGGTTCACGCTGGCACGCAAGCTGGCGGAAATAAACTCGGTAGCATACGATCAGCATCTGGACTCGTTGGGCGCAACCCTGGGAGAGGTTTTGCTCACGCCGACAAAGATGTATGCAAAAATGACCGGGGAGCTGACCTCCCGGTTTTCCGTCAAAGGCATGGCTAACATTACCGGTGGCGGATGGGTTGAAAACATCCCCCGTATGCTTGCGTCAGAGAAGGTTAAAATTCGTGCATTCAAAGAAAAGGCTCCTGTGCCGGATATATTTAAGCTTGTACAAAAATGGGGAAATGTTGATGATATAGAGATGTACTCGACATTTAACATGGGGGTTGGATTTACATTGTGCGTGAGCGCGGGAGATGCAGAAGCAGTCATGGATGCAATAAACAGCATGGGTGAGCAACCATATAGTATCGGCGTTGTTGACGAACGGTCAAAGGGGGAGAAAAATATTGTCATCGTTTAACCTGGCAGTATTACTGTCCGGATACGGCTCGAACCTTCAAGCAGTGTTGGATGCGGCAGCAAAGGGTATAATAGTTAACCTCAATGTTGCCCTTGTGATATCCGACAGGGATAATTCTTACGGGCTTAAGCGGGCAAAAAAGCGCGCAATACCTCATATGAAAATTGAAAAAAGCGACAAAACCGGACTGCTGAAAACACTTGAAGCTTACGATATAAACGGCATTGTGCTTGCAGGATACTTATCCATACTTCCGCCTGAGGTGGTCAAAGCTTATGACAACAGAATAATTAATATACACCCTGCATTACTTCCGTTATTCGGCGGGATGGGGTTTTACGGAATAAAGGTACACCAGGCGGTGCTGGCGTCGGGTGCTCCGTATTCCGGCGCAACAGCGCATTTAGTTGATTGCGGAGTAGATACCGGGGCTGCTCTTGTGCGGGGAGTGGTTCCGGTCTTAACCGGGGATACAGCGGAGAGCTTGCAAAAAAGGGTGCTTGAGAAAGAGCATGATATTCTTATCCGGGCTGTGAAGATTATAAGTGAAAACAAAGCCGGAGAAATGACAAAAGAGCCGCTGTTACTTGTTGATGACAAAGACAGGGAAGGCTTTCTCAAGTACACGGAAGGGATACCTGAACTCCGCGACGCTTTGACCGTTGCGGGCAATGGAGGGCTATGAGAATATTGATTGTAGGCAGCGGCGGCCGTGAACATGCCATTGGCTGGAAAATCGGGCGGAATCCGGATATTGAACTGTTTTTTGCTCCCGGAAACGGCGGAACATCTCAAATCGGGGAAAACATAAATATAGGTGTCGATGAGCTTCAAAAGCTTGCGGATTTTGCTGAAGCAAACAAAATAAACATGACAGTTGTCGGTCCCGAGCTGCCGCTCACATTGGGTATAGCAGATGAGTTTAACCGGAGGGGTCTGCGCATCTTCGGTCCGGGTTCAACGGGAGCAAAGCTCGAAGGCAGCAAAGCATATGCCAAGCAGTTTATGCAAAAATACGGTATACCCACGGCAAAATATCACAAGGTAACAAATCTTGATGAAGGTATGCAAATAATAAAAGAGCAAAGTTATCCCCTGGTTATCAAGGCTGATGGACTTGCAGCGGGCAAGGGCGTAATAATCTGTGCCGATAAAAATGAAGCCGGAGCAGCGCTAAAGGAAATGCTGGAAGGCAACATTTTCGGCGAAGCAGGCAATACTGTAGTTATTGAAGAGTTTTTGACGGGAAAAGAAGTCTCGCTCCTTTGCTTCACCGACGGGGAGACAATAATTACAATGGAGACAGCAAGCGATTATAAAAGAGCGTTGGATAATGATATGGGAGCTAACACCGGAGGCATGGGCAGCATATCACCGTCACCATATTATACACCCGGGCTGGGTGACGATATAGCGAAAAAAACACTGGAAGGCATTAAAAAAGAAGGCTTCGATTATCGGGGAGTTATTTATATAGGCCTAATACTGACGCCTGACGGACCAAGAGTTTTGGAATACAATGTGCGGTTCGGCGACCCGGAAACAGAAGCTCTTCTGCCGCGTCTGGAATCGGATTTATCGGAAATAATTGAAGCCGTTGCAGATAAGCGCTTATCGGGTTGCCGGATAAAATGGAACGAAAAAAAGGCTGTATGTGTAGTAATGACGTCGGCCGGGTATCCCGGCGAATACAAGACAGGCGTTCCTATATCTATCACCGAAACGAAAAGCATTGTATTTCATGCAGGCACATCATCCTCCGGCGGCTGTATATACTCTGGCGGCGGGCGTGTACTGGCTGTGACAGCACAGGGCGAGAGCTTCGAAGATGCCCGGAAAACAGTATATGAAGATATCGCTAAAATCCGGTTCAACGGATGTGCATACAGAAAGGATATTGGAGTTTTACGATGACGAAAATAATTGAAGGTAAAACCAAAGATGTATACAGACTCGATGACGGTAACTATAAGCTTATCTTCAAAGATGATATGACAGGTGAAAACGGAATATTTGACCCGGGCGCCAACACCGTGGGGCTGTCTGTCAAGGGTGCGGGCAAAGCAGGTCTTGTTATGTCCGCATATTACTTTTCCCTTTTAGCGGATAAGGGTTACGCAACGCATTTTATCTCCGCCGGTGATGATAATATGACAATCAAACCGGCAATCCCGTTTAAAGGCGGATTGGAAGTTATTTGCCGCTACAAAGCAGCAGGCAGTTTTATTCGCAGATACGGCGGCATCATCCAGGAAGGCGCGCCGCTCGATGCTGTTGTCGAAATGACATTAAAGGATGACAAACGGGGAGACCCGCTGATAAACGAAGATGCGTTAATTGCGACAGGGGTGCTGAAACCGGGCGAGTACAAAGAGTTAAAAGCCTTAATGCAAAGTATCTGCGCGGTCATCAAAGCAGACCTCGGAGAGAAAGGCATGGAGCTATGCGACATAAAGCTGGAGTTCGGCAAGGACCCGGGCGGTAAAATCATGCTGATTGATGAAGTGTCGGGAGGAAATATGAGGGTGACAGAAAACGGCGGACCGGTTTCTCCGCTGGAGCTGTCAAGCAGGGTTGTTGATATAAATGACAAAGATGATTAAAAACTTCATAGAACGCGCAAAGCGCGGGGAGAGTATTTATATCAGCGAAATAAGAGATGCGTTTATTTCGGGAGAAGCTTTAATTGAATGCGCAGTAGAAACCGCTACAGATGAAACGCATCATTGGACTATCCAGCTGCCGCACGCCCGATGTTATCAGGACAGAGAATTTATCCGCGATTATTTCTATTCGAATATTTTCAATATCATCTCAACCTTCGGCGGGAAACGTATGATTATTGGCATTGTTAATGGAAATGACCACATTCAAGAGCTTTTCGCGTCCCTTAATGATGTATTTCAAGTAGGCGTCCCGCGACCTGACCGTAGCGGCTACGGGAAATGCCTCAATGTTACCGACCGGGTAAATGCAGCTATGGGATGCAAACCGTTCCGGTTTGAAATCATAAAGGGAGGATTAAATAAAAGCAGCAGCCGTCCGGAAAAGCAAAAAGATGCTGTATCCGTGTTCCGGCAAACGGTCTTAACAGCGGGCAAAGCTGTCTTAATCGGTCTGGACATCGGCGGCAGTGATATAAAAGCTGTTGGGACGATTAACAACCGGATAATCACACTCAAGGAATACGACTGGAATCCTGCCGCTATGACGAAAGTTGAGCAGATAACCGATGCGGTAAACATGGTTGTAAAAGAGGTATGTGCAGCTTTTGGCGAAGCGGTGCTGCCCGACGGGATTGGTGTGGGTTACCCGGATGTTGTCATTATGGACAGGATTGTCGGAGGGGAAACATTAAAAACGCGCGGGATAAGGCTTGCTTCACCCGATTATGAGGGAGAATTCGCCGGACTGTACGACCTTAATGAGTTGCTGCTCAGCCATTGTAAGCCGGGTGGCGTGGTAAGCATGACAAACGATGGCTTCCTTGCCGCATATACAGCGGCGGTTGAGCTTGCTAACTCGGACCGCTCCGGGGAAATCGCTGACGGAATTCTGGCACACACATTAGGTACGGAATTAGGAACAGGCTGGATAAATGAAAGCGGAGAGATCCCGCAAATCCCGCTTGAGATATATGCATGCGTAATTGATATGGGGAATTATCCGGCACGGGAATTCGAACCCTTTGATTTAAGAAGCACAATAAACTTCAACAATGACCTGGCCGGAACCATGCAAAAATATGCATGCCAAAGCGGTGCATACAGACTCGCGCTTGAATACTTCAAGGAGGACGCAAAGGATGAATATCATGAACTGTGGAGAAAAGGATTCATTGAAGAGAAAGATGGCGGACTCTACGTAAAAATTTCACCGGAAGACATGCGAAAGCCCTTTCTTACGCACATCATGAGCCTTGCCGACAGGGGGCAACCGCAAGCGGAACGTATATTTCGCGAGATAGGAAAATACCTTGCGGCAACCTGGCGTGAAACTGAATTTTTGCTATCCCCGAAAGTCCGGCAGCGGATAATATACGGACGCTTCGTAAAAAGCTTGAAATGCCTGAAGCTTATGCAGGAAGGAGCCAGGGAAATACTCGAGATAACATTGAAAGCCGGTGACGACAGTTTAGCGTTTACTCCGCTGATGCAGGAACTTAAAGACAACCGGGCGTACACTGTGGCTCAATTCGGGCAGGCAGTCGGCGCGGTACACTTCGCAGCAGCAAAGCTGCAGCCATAATGATTGCTACAGTTCACATATAGTTTGAAGTGCGATGAGGAGTCTGTGTTTTTCGATTTCCAAAGCGAGTTTGCGCGCCAGTGCTGTGACTCGAATATAGTGTTGACCACTAGCGCGCTTGTCTGAGCGACGAAATCGGTAAAAATACAACTCCGAATGCAATTTTTCGCTTTTAAAAGGGTGAAAGGAAGCGCATAAAAACCTGCGAAGTAATTATAATTATACTGGACAAATGGTGCTTGAATGCATGTTCTCCATATGATATAATAGAGTGCTAAACAACGAAACCTGTAAAGGAAATGACTTATTAATGTCTGCGAAAGTTAAAAGAATACCAACATTTGTAAAAATGACAGCGGCGATAATAACACCTGTTATTATCACCGTTATTGCATTTTACATATATGGAACGCATATCCGCAATGAGGATAAAATCTATCCGGGCATAACGATTGCAGGGATTGACGTATCCGGCCTCACCCGCGATGAAGCAATGCAAGCACTCGGACTTGGAGTATACGAAGAAAGAAGCAGAAATGCGAATACCGTACTTATATTTCCGGATGAATCAAGGCTTAATATCGCCGGAGGCGACGCAGGGTTATGGCATAATGCCCGCGATGCAGTCGAGGCGGCGCATTCAGCAGGGCGCGGGCGCGGGATATTGTTAGATACCATTACATATCTGCAACGCTATAATGCGGAAGCGATACGCATTGACATTGAATTTATGCTGGATGAAGAGAAACTAAAAAGTCTGGTATACACCTTTACGGAAAACTATAATAAACAGCTAAACGAATCTGAGCCGCTTATACTCGACGACCGGATTGTATTTACCAAAGGTGCCGGACAAGTCAGTGCAGATTTTGATGAGCTGTATGATTTGGCATATACAGGGCTAATAAAGTCACTGGAAGAAGGCATGCCTGTAGAGATAATATACACTCTGCCGGAAGCAAACAGAGTTGCAATGGACATCCTTGAAGTGCGAGACAGAGTGTTTGTGTCGGTATTATCATCCGTGTACGACCCGGAATCTGTCTCAGCGTCTGAATGTATAGTTGGCGTGGACTTTGACGCAGTTGCGGCAGCGCAGCTTCTAAACGAAACAGAAAGCGGAAAAACAGCCACATTCTATCTGGACTTCACACAACCCGAATACTCGCAGGAATATCTTGACAGCATACTTTTCCGTGACCTCCTTGGTGAACGTACGACATGGGCTCACGGAAATGCAAGCAGGCTTGGGAACATCGAGCTATCCGCAGAGGCGATAAATGGATTGATACTGCTGTCCGGTGAAGAATTCTCATTTAACGGGGTTGTTGGACAACGCACAGCGGAACGCGGCTACAGACCGGCGCCCGCGCTTATATCTGGTGAAACCGTGCAATCCATCGGGGGTGGGATATGTCAAACATCCTCCACACTGTATGCGGCAATCAAACCAACGGAAATTCTTGTGACAGAGCAGCAACGGCACGGAAAGCCCGTACCGTATCTGCCGTGGGGCTGGGATGCGACAGTTTTCTGGCCGTACCTCGACTTTAAATTTGTAAACAACACAGACTACCCTATGCTTATAGAAATTGAACTTGACGGTCGAAACCTGACGGCGCGTGTATATGGAACGATTAAAGATGATTTCCCCGTAGCTGCGGGGTGATATAGCGAACTATTCATACCCGTCATAATAAACATGCCCCGGAGTCAGTTCGCCGTGTGTGTAGTACAACAGCTCCGAAACAGTGACTATTTGATACCCCTGCGAAAGCAGCTCGGGTATCAAACGCTTATATGCCTCCAGCGTTGATTTGTATATCTCGTGGCTGAGTATAATTGAGCCGTTTTTTACATGTTGCAGAACTGCGGAGTAAACCGCGTCTGCATTTTTTGTATTCCAATCCTCCGGATCGACCGACCAGTAGATGATTGCCAAGCCGAGATCCGACGAAACCTGCCTGAGTGTATCGCTTACCGCGCCGTAAGGCGGGCGGAACATAGGAGTCACAACGCCGGTTGCGGCTTCAATAACATTGTTAGTATCCTGAAGCTGCTTTCTGACATCTTCCGCCGACAGCTTTGCCAGATTCTTGTGATCCCATGAGTGCCCTATAACCTCGGAGCCCATGCTTACAGCGCGGGCTAAAGCATCGCTTTGTGTGTTCACAAGGTTTCCTATTGTGCAAAACGTTGCACGTATGCCGTACTGCTCAAACAAATCCAGAAAGTCGTTTGTATAAATTCCCGGCCCGTCATCAAAAGATAAAGCAATCATCGGCTTTGACGGGTCAATATTACCGCTTTGCGGCGGAACGGAAGGAGTCTGCTCGGGCAGGTCGTCATCCGGAGGGTCATCCGGAGGGTCATCCGGAGGGTCATCCGCAGACGGGTCATCAGGAAATGGGTCATCTGGAAACGGGTCATCAGGCAACGGGTCGTCAGGACCGGTCCCGGGTGGTGGCGCGGGAGGAGGCGTAGGCGGACTGTCAAGCGGAGGCTCGGTTCGTATCAGTAAAGCCGTACCCAAATCTTCATAAGGAAGCGTTACAGTCAGAGTGTTAAACGTATCGGGGAAATACTTGTATCTCTCAAGAACAACAATAATACCCTCGTGCCCTATTACAAGATTATTGAGCCAGCCCGTGTCTATATAATCAAGAAAACCGTCGGTGCCGGGATGTTCAAGCAAGGCTCTGTCGTACAGAAGATTTAAAATCCCCTGTGCCTGCGTATAGTCAAGAATATCGGTTGTGTTTAAAAAGGTATTGTCGGTCAAGTCAATATTGAACGTCTTTACAATAACCTCCGGTTTTGTTGTCAGTGTATATGAAAACTCGCCGCTTTCCAGAATACCCGCATATCTGTTATCAATGAGATAGGAATCGAAATGGACATTTATCTCACCGATTGCAGACGTGTCGGTTTCCCGCCTGGCATTAAATTCGGTAACAATGTTGCTGTATAACGTATGCGCCCATTCTGCGATATCCTCATCCGTCGGGGTTCCCGCCTGAGGATAACGTATATACGTATAAAGAGGGCCGGAATTGTGCTTGATGACCTCGGGCGTGCCGTACTCGATTGTCGCATGGGAGGGGTCATCCTCGTTGTTGTTATTGATTGGCGGCGGAGCCGGCGGTGCAACGGTTGGTCGCACAGGTGAAGGCATATTATGAGGCATACTGTCCGGACCGATAGCATAAAGCAAAAGCGCCAGTATCAGAACTCCGCACAACTGCAAAAACTTTCTCATCTGATGTACAATCCTTTCGAGGCAAATCCTTATTGTCCGTCTACCGTTACGGCAATACCCATGTTTCTTGCCAGATTTACGGCGTAGTCGGCCGGTTCATCCGGGCATTCCGGCGTGCCCTCCATCATTTCAATCATCCCGAGGCTCGCATATTTTCCCGCCCCAAGCTTGTGGTATTTCAAGATGTCAACCCTGACAGAGTTTCCGAGACTTTTAACAAATTTCAGCCGCCCGGCTATCTCATCCTCGCTGTCGTTGATACCGGGAATAATAATCATCCGGACGGTCATGTCCTTGCCCATATCCGCAATTCTCAATGCGTTTTCCAAAATCAACTGATTATCGACACCGGTGTACCGCTTGTGCAATGTTCTGCTCAATGTCTTTATATCATACAGAACAAGGTCAACAGCTGCAACGAGCGGAGCAAGCTTCTCCCAGGGGAAATATCCCGCCGTATCGAGAGCGACATGAACCTCTGATTCCTTAAGGCGTATAGAAACCTCTCTGAAAAACTCAGCCTGCAAACCTGCATCCCCGCCGGAAAATGTGACGCCGCCGCCGGATTGGTCGTAAAAAACCTTGTCACGCAGCAAACCTGTGACAAGCTCCTTAACCGTCACAATTCTCCCTATTCGTTCATATGCATCATAATAGCATACAACAGAGCATTCCTCGAGATTTGCATTGTCATGGTCGATGTCGCAGCCCTCATCCGTCAGACGTATAGTGCCGCCTGATTGAGCTACGCAAGCGCCGCAACCGACACACCTGCGCGGGTGATAAAGGAACTTTGCCGCATCTCCGATAAGTTCGGGGTTTGCACACCAAAGGCAGCTCATTGGGCAGCCGACAGCAAATACTGTAGTCCGGATACCCGGGCCGTCTTTGGTTGAATATCTTTGGAGTTTAGAGATAAAACCTTCTTTCATGTAAATAAGTAATCCTTATTATAAACTCTTTTGAGTAGTTAAATATCAGCCTCATCAACCGGCTCCACCGCAGCCGCAACTCCGCCATCACTTACAGCCTCACCAACCGGCTCCGCTGCAGCCGCAACTCCGCCATCACTAACAGCTTCATCAACCGGCTCCGCCGCAACGTCAACGGCAGCCTCACCATCTGCTTCTCCGTGTTCCGTGGAAGCAATATACTCCAGAATTAATTGCATAATAATCACAGAGACCGGAACAGCAAGGAACATCCCGACAATACCGAAATACGCGCCGCCCGCAACAACTGCGACAATTACCAGAATAGGGCTGATTTTCAATGCGGATTTCATGATTTTCGGCTCAATGAAGTTCCCGTCTATCTGATGGAAAATCAGGAGGCTCGCCATAACATAAATAGCAGTGTTAAAGTCGCGCGCCAGCAAGGTAATCAAAGTTATAATAAAAGCGGAAATAATAGACCCGATGAAAGGAATAAAGTTGAACAACCCCGCGATGAGACCCAGCAGCGGAGCGTACGGCACTCCGAAAATAAACAGGACGGTTGTAGCAACCGTGAAGTTGATCAAGCTGTCCAGACCCTTGCTTGCGATAAAAGTAAAGAGAACCTTATTGATTTGACTGAAATATTTTGCGGTTTTAGTGATTCTGTCCTCACGCTTAAACACAGCTTTATTTAAGCGTTTAAAAAATTCGGAAATATTCTTCATGTCCAGAAGAATATACAGGGATATAAACAAGCCCATGGTCACGCTGAAAATCTCGCCGAAGAAGCTCATCACCCCGCTGGCAATCGGAGCTATGACCGAAGGGTCCATGACTGTAGGCAGGATGTGTTCGGCGTAACTTGTTATGGTATTTGCGATATCAAAACTGTTTAAAATGGAATCTGCGGGCAGATTATTGAAATATTCCAGAATATTATCAATATACTCAGGTATGCTGCCGACCAGCTCGACAATATTGGAAAATATACTCGGCAGGAAAAAAACCAAAATCAATACAACAACAAGTATCAAAACCAGAAAAACCAACAGCGTGCTTATGCCTCTTGCGCGCTTTGAGATGAACTTGAGCTTTGACTTTAACAGCAGCTTTTCAATTGCATGGTACGGAGTGTATAAGAAGTAGGTAAAAAGAATTCCGTACAGCAAAGGCGATATGATAAAGAGGAAGTTGCCTATAGCAGATGTGATTTGACCGATGTTATCAAGTGTTTTATATATTATCATTAAAATGATAGCTATTATGCAAATTGGAATCCATTTTGCTCTCTCGAAGCTCTCTTTCTTCATCTGTATCTTATTCCTTTCCCGCTATACAGTTATTGTATCATAAATAATAACTATTTTCTATTGTAATTTAGAAAATTGGTGATAGAATGGTATGCGGTGAAATTTGGCATTTATGCCTATTATCTTAATATTGGAGGTAATGAAAGTGCAGGTTGAGTATCTATTTTGGTTAGGTTACATCGGTGCTGCCGCAGGGCTGATTTTTGCGTTTATACAAATACGCAAGGTAATGTCATACCCGGAAGGCAGCGAGGAAATGGTAAAGATTTCAGCCGCCATCCGTGAAGGTGCAAACGCATACATGAAACGCCAATACTCGATAGTAACGGTGTTTTTCCTCATTATGTTTATGATATTGCTGATTCTTGCTCATGTCTTTGAGTTTGTAAACCCGTACACACCATATGCATTTGTCACAGGCGGCTTTTTAACAGGCTTATCCGGGTTCATCGGCATGAGGGTTGCCACATATGCAAATGTCCGTACGGCAAACGCGGCAAAAACGGGATTGAATAAAGCTTTGCGCGTGGCGTTTTCATCAGGCTCCGTTATGGGCTTTGTTGTCAACGGGCTCGGCTTGCTTGATATTACGACATGGTTTTTACTGCTCAAGTTTGTGTTTATCGAAAGCGATGAGGTCATTGCGCAGACGATGGTCACATTCGGTATGGGTATCGCAAGCATGGCAATGTTTGCACGTGTCGGCGGCGGTATCTTCACCAAAGCGGCTGACGTCGGAGCAGACCTTGTAGGTAAGGTTGAAGCCGGTATTCCCGAGGACGACCCGAGAAATCCGGCGGTTATTGCGGACAATGTCGGTGACAATGTCGGCGACGTTGCGGGAATGGGTGCCGACCTCTACGAATCCAACTCCAATGCCATAGTCGCAACTATTGCACTTGCGTCCGCCGCAAGCTATCATTATGCAGGCTTCCTGCTGCCGATACTCGTATCCGCGGTAGGTGTCATATGCTCGATTATAGGCACCTTCTTCGTAAGAACAAAGGAGATAACTACACAGAAATCACTCCTGCGCTCGCTTCACCTGGGTGTCTATATAGCGGGCGGGCTGGCGGCAATTGCCACAATACCGCTGACACTATGGCTGTCAAGCGCATCTGGGGATGCTATGTATGATAACAGATGGGGTCTTCTAATTGCGATTCTCGTGGGAATAATCTCCGGGTTTGTTGTCAGTTACTCCACTGAACACTATACATCCGATGCGGCAAAGCCGACACGCGAACTTGCTGAATCAAGTGAAACAGGCACAGCTACCTTGATGATAGGCGGGATTTCGCTCGGCATGAAATCTACGGCGGTACCCATACTTGCGATATCAATTGCAGCGATTATAAGCTTTATCAGTTCAGGCGGGTTTAGCAGCGGCGAGTATGCAGGGCTTTACGGTATTGGGCTTGCGGCCGTAGCAATGCTCGCAACAAATGCAATCATCCTGGCAACCGACGCATTCGGCCCGGTCGCGGACAATGCCGGCGGTATAGCGGAAATGGCAAAGCTACCTCCGGAAGTACGCGAGCGTACGGATGCTCTTGACTCTCTCGGCAACACCACAGCAGCAACAGGCAAAGGCTTCGCAATCAGCTCCACAGCATTTACAGCCCTCGCGCTGCTGGCGGCATATGTGAGTGAAGCAGAAAATAAGCTTGGCGAAGCAGCGCTTGACCTGCGGTTAACTAATCCGAGCGTCCTGATAGGCATATTCCTCGGGGCGGTGCTTGCGTTCGTCTTTGCTGCGTTTTGCGTTTCTGGTGTACACCGTGCGGCGCAAAGCGTTGTCATAGAAGTGCGACGTCAGTTTAAAGAGATTACAGGCTTGATGGAAGGCACAGCGGAAGCAGATTATGCAAAATGCGTTGATCTGTGTACAATCAGTGCGCAAAAGGAAATGATAGCCCCGTCATTGCTTGCAGTTCTGGCGCCCATAGTGACAGGCTTTGCGCTTGGTGCCGCAGGAGTTGTTGGTATGCTGGGCGGTGTCATAGCCGCAGGCTTCACCATGGCGATATTTATGCTTAACTCAGGTGGTGCATGGGATAACGCAAAAAAATACATTGAAGCCGGGCAGCACGGCGGAAAAGGCAGCGACAACCACAAAGCCGCAGTCATCGGCGACACCGTGGGAGACCCGCTGAAGGATACGGCAGGCCCGTCCTTCAACATCCTCATCACACTCTCTTCAACAGTATCCATCGTGTTTGTAGGTTTAGCAACCAGATTCTCATTGATTGATTACATCAGGGGGATAATGGAAGCCGCCGGTTAAGAAAGCAAGTATAACGTCACCACAAAGGACAGAAGCCGGGTCAACCGGCTTCTGTCATCATTTTATAATGCTGGTCTTGCTCCATAACTGCGAATATCATCTTAAGTGTTTCGCGGTAATTGTCGGCATCCCCGTCGTCTTCAGCGAAAAACTCCTCGTCGCTTCCCGGTGCTGTAGAGCCTGCATTGGCGAGCAGTCTGGATGCCGCTATATGCATGGAGCTATCATCCATGCCGTTGGACTGGCGCTTGATAAAACTTTCACGGTTCACATCTAAAATGTACTCGTGCAAATCATTCCAATTGTTGCCCGAGAGGTATATGAAATAATTATCCAGTATCTGAATTATCAAGCTGCGAAGCTCTTTTGGATTATTCTCGCTTTTATAGTCTTTCCAGAGCTTGGCATAAATGCTTGAAACGGGATTATAGTTTATTTTCTCATCGACTACCTTCGGGTTATCCCGTATACAATGCGTTATTGTGGAAACGTTGTTTATTTTCTTCAAATGATAATATGAAGCGACATCATAACGGGCAACAAAATGATTCGCTGCTTCAGTATGGAAATGGACATTGTGTGTCAGAACAAATACCTGTATTATACCGGTGATATTTTTCTTTGATAAACAAGCATCGATGACTTCGCGAACCAGCTTGCCGACAATCTGCATAGCGTTTGCGTCCAGACTTGAAACCGGGTCGTCAATGACAACAACCTTCTCCTTGCTTCGTCCCTTATCGCTGTGGCTTCCCCGAAGAAGAAAATAAAAGTATAAGAATCCGATAAAATTCCTCTCTCCCTCGCTCAGGTCTTTTGCGGTTTTCCCGGTATGCGGTCTGATAACCCTATATGCGCTTTGACCGCTGTCCTTATGTACACGCAGCTCGAAGCCCTGAAATCCGGAGCTATGTAACAGCTTGTTAATCCCGTCAACAGCAGGCTCTATGCTAACGGTTTGCTTACTCAGCTTACCGTTTTCTTCATCCAGTGCGTTTGCCGCATTGGTGTCGTTTTTTATTTTAATTGAAAGCTCAACGATTTCATCATTTAATTTTTTATCATCATCGCCATATTTTGTGATTATTGGCTTAACGGTATCTGCGAGCAGCTCCAGCACCTTTTTCTCGCAGTCTGATTTCTCTTTTTTAAGGTTTGCTAGAATTGCTCTGCTTCCCAGAGCCTGACGGTTATACTCATCGATAATTTCATTTAGTTCAATACATAACGGCTCCACATTTTCAAGGCGGACTGTCATAGATGGCTCGGCAAGCTTATTTTCAAGAAGCTGCAGATTCAATCTATGTGCGCTTTCAATTGCCGCCACTTTATTGTCGTATGAGTCTAGATGCTCTTTGTTGAAATTTGGATATATGCTTCTGGTACGATTGACAATTAGAGTGCCAACGAGAACATCCATATACTCTTTGTAAGCGCGCCGGTGACGTATCAAAGCGTCTATTTCCTGCCTGTATTGCTCGTTAAAGCAGGCTTCAACCTGTTCCTTAAAATCATACGGCAGCTCCTGCTGACAAAACAGACATCTCCCTTCTGTGTGCGGTACATACCGCTCCAACCCGCGTCTTATCCAGTCGGTTGCTTCAAGAGCTTTAATGAAGCGGCTGAATCCTGTGTCATCACCGCTGATAATCGGTTGGTCGAGCAGCGGATACTCGATGAAGCGATTAAGCGGGGATAAATCAATTTTATCAAACAAATCAGGAGTAGTAAAGTTTCCTCCGTATGCAACATCGTACTGCTCCTTCAGCTCCTTGATGTCATGCGAAACCGGAATGGCAAGGTTTTGTAACAATGAATGAGAGAATGCCGCCTTTGACCCTATCCTTCCTGTAAATATCTTCTTAAAATCTTCTCTTATTTTTGCTCCTGTTTGCCAAAACAAATCATAATATGAGGGAAGCAGATTACTTCTTTCCCCTTCCTTTCCGGCCCTCGCTTCGGTATTTATAGCTGCTCTATCGCGCAGCTTCTTCGCTTCTGCGGTATTATCGTCTATTTGCTTACGTATTTCTATATTTTTATCACCCAGTGTGTAAATCCCGGGTAGATAACCGTAATTTGCAAAATGCTCGTCTAAAAACCTTTGATTGTAAACAAGTATGTCATAGTCTGCGGAGGATTTGCCGGGTGACCAAACAATGCCGACATCATCCTGTATTGCCTTGGCAACAGATGATTTACCTGTACCGTTACTTCCGTACCCGAAATTTATAAACGTCGGTTCAATAACCTCTCCGTTAAAAGTCGCAGCGTATTCTTCACCGCTTACAATACAGGATTTAAGGTTTATTTCCTTGATTGCCGAGGTTAATTTGCTCATTACTGTATGCCTCCTAAAATAAAACCTTTATTGGCTGTATGCCTCTCAATTATTACGGTAAAGCCAACAACTTAGCCTCTGCAAGTATTCCTGTTAAGTCCGCCTGCTTTATTGTCCAGTGAGTATTATTTAGTTCACTGCAACCCGGACTGTTATCAATCCCCAGAAGCTGTGACATATCGGTAATCCTCTGCTGTATTATTTCTGTGGTGGCTTCAAACGATATTTTTATATAGTCCGGCTCAATCGATAAACCTGTCACACGCCCAAACAATACCATCTGCCCGGGGTGTGACCTCATAAAATCTGCATTTTCGCTCATAAACAGCGACGGAAATGATAAAATCTGTTCAATGACACTATAATCGCGTATTTTAGAAAATTGCTCTTTAACAGATGGCTCAATATGCTCCGCAAGCGCCTTCGTCTTTGAAATAATGAAGCTTCCGGTTTTGAACTCCTCCCCGCCGACAACAAACAAGTTGAAGTATTCCCGGCAATAATCAATATAGCCGAATGAAGGAAGATTTGGTTTTATATCTTTTGGATTATTGCGACCATCCCTTTCATCAATCATCGCCCGGGTCGCAGCGAAACCCTCGCTAATCAAATCTGCTATGTAAGGTGCGTCGGCGCTTTGCATAAATTGCTGCTGTAGCCTATCCAATGAGGGAATGTCATCCACGCTCTGTGCGCGCTTACCCGGCGCCCGCATGAGCGTTGAAGAAAGAATCTCCGCAACCGTTGCCTGTCTGCTTTTACTGCCCTGCAGTCCGTCTATTTCATCGAGAAACTCAAACCTTTTGCGAACCAGTTTATTCAGAACTTCATCCGTCGCCTGCTTCCCTGTCAGCAGCCAGTAAAAAACCGCACCGATGGAGTAGATATCAGCGGCATAAGATATTTGCTCCCTCTGACCGTGTTTTTGCTCATACGGCGACCATCCCTCCGAATAAGAAATGATGGCTGCAGCAGTATCAGCAGCAGCTATAACGGTATCAAAGTCAAATAACGCTATTCGCCGGGATTCATTTGCATCCTTATCAAATACAAATATGTTTGACGGCTTTATATCGAGGTAGAGCTTACTGTCAATGTGCAGGTTTTTGACGGCATTGCAAAGCGATATGAAAACATCCGCCTTTTCAAGCATTGATAGGATACCGGCGCACCTATCGAGCGTTTGCCCTTTAGACAGGGTGACGGCTGTGTATGCTGTACCGTTTAAATAATCTGCCAGAGGAAGTGGCAGTGAATGATTACTGTCATTGACGCTGAAAACGATTTGCGCTTTCGCCCCGTCCATAAAACGGCTTTTCATGGAATTAAAGGCATCACGCCTTGCATATTCTATATTCAGCCCGCCGTTTGCTTCGCGTACAATGCTGCCGGCAAGCTCATGTGGGTAAAATTCCTTTACAATTGCCGGGATGGCTAATATACCGGTTTTGCTGTATTGCTCATCAGTTTCGCATTCGGCATAATAAACAAGGCAACTGCCGCCGCAACCTATGACCTCGCGAACTGTATACACATTATTTTTTAGTGTTAGAATGCAGCCTTGCTTCAGCGGAGTTCGCGAATCGTTTACTGTCATATGGTCTGCTCCTCCGCAAGCCGGATAAGCACTTCATTAAAAAGCTCAACAGGGTTATCGCCGGTGCTTTGGTCGATATACTCAAGCGAGCGTATGCACTTAAGTATCAGCCAGTCATACGGGTTTGCGGGGTAGAGCTTACCGTAGCCGCAGCGGTCCAGAACATCATTTAAAGATATAACAAAATCGTCGAAGATATTTTCTATCGGCGGCGGGTCGAGCGCATAATCAGCGAAGTAAAGCAAAACAAAAGCTTTTCGTGCCTTGTCGTGTTCCTTGTCCGTTGCTTCCTCCGGTGTTCGGAACATTTCATATAAGTAGATATCCTGCGGAAACCCGCTCATAATGTCACCGAAGGGGGTATTTTTGCCTTTAGCCGCTTTGCTTATAAGCTCAAATGCGTATATGATTTCAGGATAAAGCGTCAGCTCATAATCATATCCGTCTTCTCTTGCACATTGTTTGCGGTAATTATAGTCGTCTATTTGAGATTTTATCTTTGATGTTAAGCTTGTTTTTAGTTTAAGAACTTCCTCATGAGCAGTTTTACTGTATCTGATGAAGTTCTTTTTATTTTTGCAAAGCAAGTCGAAGAATATGTTCTCATCCATATCCGCCAGATTATTGAATACTAAGCGAAGCGTTTGAGTCCGCTTAGTAGCGTCGGATTCATCGTAGTCATCGTCTGCGGTGTGAACATTATATCTCGCAAGTATCTCATTAACATCGTTATATGCTCTGCCGGTTTCAAGGCAATAGCAGGTTACGATATCCTCCGCGCGCCTGAAGTTAAACCCGTTAACCCGGCAGACCTTCCATAAAAAATCCAAGGCTGCCTGACCTGTTAGCCCGAATGCAAAGCAGAGGCGAAGGGGGTAATTATATTTTGGCGATGGTAGAACACCGTCAATAAGCCATTTCTTGCCATTTCTGCGTTCTTCTTTACTAAATCCTGCTTTCGTAAGAATGAATTTAAGATTTTCAACCAACTCATCATCACTACCATCATACCCCAAACGTGAAAGCTCACGCTTGATTCCGACAGGTACGGAAATGAAGTTATCATTATTTTGTAGAAACGGCAAAATGTTATCCGGGGAATAATCCTTTTCGCGAACAATTTCATCAAGCGCATTTTGCGTTAATGCTGCCATTTAAATACCTCATGAGTTTATTAAACCACCGCAGGTCACGAGAGGCGGTGGAATCGGGCATAAAGATAATTGGGTATTAATTATACCATATCACCTCTCAATAATCCAGCTAAATTTGCTCACAATATAGCAATAGCTGCCTATACTAAAACATTGATTTATGCAGTGATTGCTAAGTTTATGTTCTGATTCGCATTCCGTGCCTTTTTAGTTAAAACGCTTTTGAAAAATTGCATTCATATATGATTTATAGAAATCTCGCTTTGATGTAAAGAAGAGGAGTTCGGATTTAGAAAGAATTTTTCTATCTGCTTTTAATGATACCAACTCCATTGTACAAAGCATATCGGCAGCTTGGAAAAGTTTATAATTTGCAGGAGCAACTTTTCTGATTTCCACGTTATTTAGTGCGGTGTTAAATGCGGTTATTATAATATGCGTCAGCTCTCTTTGACCGTAATCATAGTAGCACACAATACGGTCATAATTAATTAACGTACCCATATATTTATTAAGAAACGCTGAAAGTTGTTTAGTGAGTTTAAAGACTAAATCATACTCACTAATGCATTGTTTTTTTTCGACAATAATTGATTGGTACGATATTTTTGATGTTCTGGCAAAGTTATAAATAGCATTAAAAATACGTTTCCTGTCAAGTAAAGATAAGCTAAAAAATTCATCTTCCCTGCGAATCAATGGAGCTGTATGAATTGTATATTTTGGCATACCGAAATATTGGAGTTTTAAGTCAAGAATCTCTATATTTTTATTAATATCTTTTGATTGGTCATGAAAAACAAGCGTGACTATGTAGAAGGGTGCATGAAGTTCATAATCTCCAAAATCTCCGGACTCGTCTATAAATACACTAAGTTCTTTCAATTAAACACCCCCTAAAGAAAATGGCGGGGTAACTCCCCGCCGTGGTAGGACCCGGGTCTTTCGACCAGCCCCAGCGATTAACTGAAGTAATCGCCTCGTACTTTGAGTATAGTGGTTAGTACTAGCAATGTCAATAAAAATCATTAAAATACATAAAAATTTTACAGAATATCAGAATTGCACCCTTGATAACGCTTCTAAACGAAATACTAACACCACTTATAAAATCACCCATAAAAAGCAGCCGTATTCCATCATTATACGACCATAACAATGTTTACTCATAAAAAGCAGCTGTATTTAGGGTTTAACCAGAGACGGCTGCTCTACATTTTACGTACTATAATCCAGCTAAATTTGCTCATAATATAACAATAGCTGCCTATACTAAAACATTGAATTCAACAGTGATTGTCTAACTATTTATGGGGGTGGGAAACTGAAATCCGTGGGGTCATATCCAGTTATGCTAATATACACAGGCTAACCCGATTTTAGTTTGCAAAATGCAGCGGGTGAGGTGTTCAGGTCTATCAGCCTAATAGATTGTCTCCCTCAAAGTTGACAAACAACCTCCCGCGATAATCTTTGGCGTATTCAATTTCTTTGTACGTCAGCGTCCCTGTCGCACCCTCCATCAGAGAGCCGTCGTAAGTATATTTACGATTAATGCGAAGTTCCTTTACCGAACCATCAGGAAAATCAAAAGTAGCGTAACAATCAGAATAAGAATTATAGTAAGGGAAATATGGATATGGATATTTGGTTTTCCTTTCTGCTTTATCCAAGGTTTTAACCTGTATACTTTCGACTGATTTCCTATTCGCTTTCCTTGTTAACATAGAGACTCTCACATGCGCACTTTGGTCGGGTCGGTTTATTCTTCTTAGGTTTACGAGGCTACCAAGTAATAACAACCCTAAACTAAACCAAAAAGAGAAGCCTGAAATAAATGTAACCCATGATGACTCCACCATATACAGTATGGAAAGCATGAAAATTATTACAAGAATAATTATAGAAACAGCAGTTAGAACCCTTCTTACCGATAATATCATTATAATACCTAATGATAAGCCGGTTATTATAGTAAGCAGTACCATGATAGCGGCAGCAACTATCAACATGTTAAACATTAAAATCATTGCGATAATTAAGAAAAGACCAAAAACAAAAATAAAAATTAAGACAGACTTTATCATTCCCCAGGGACCTTCCGTTCTAAGCTACCGTAATTATACCATAGAGTGAAAGAAAACAGGACAACATGATAGAAACGATAGTCACAATTCTTTGGGGTGCTATACAGCCGCTCAACGCCAATTTCCCGTTTGAAAGAGCGGCAGGCTTGTTTGACCGGTACATTGAAGACGGCAACAC